>Ga0209344_10000800_pt1 | contig 48227 bp, 43 predicted proteins | sample Cruoilmetagenom6_FD_187293 | JGI IMG/M metagenome (GOLD analysis project Ga0209344, IMG submission 187293) | Oil polluted marine microbial communities from Coal Oil Point, Santa Barbara, California, USA - Santa Barbara Oil Seep Sample 6 (SPAdes)... | ecosystem: Environmental > Aquatic > Marine... | reverse complement strand
ATTAAGGTCTTCTTTCCTTTAGATTTATGTTCATAGGCATACAGCAACTTATCTAACATGGTAAAATTGGAATATAACAGTTCTGAAGATTTAACAGTGTAATCTCCATTAATTCCAACTTTTAAAGTACTTAAACTAACATCATAGCTGTATGTTTCTGCTTCAGCTAAAAAACCTTTCTTTATGAGCCCTGCTATAGAATGACCAACGATTAATTCGTGATACAAATGTTTCATTGGTAATTTGATATTCGAGCTCAATGGCGTTGCGGTCACCCCAAGTACAATACTTTTTCCAAAGTAGTCGAATAACTTTCTAAACGAATTGTAGTGCGCTTCATCAATAATGACTAAACCAACATTTTGCATATCCATCACTTGGTCTTGCAAACGGTTGTTCAAGGTTTCAACCATGGCAACAAAGCACATGAAATCATTATCATTCGGTAAAGATTTTACCTTGCTATTGATAATCATGTTTTTGACACCAATCTCAGACAATAGACTAGAGGTTTGATTACACAGTTCTATACGGTGAGTTAGAATCAACACCTTCTTTTTGTTCTCTGCAATATACCTCTTAGCTATTTCTGCAAAAATTACTGTCTTCCCACCGCCTGTTGGAAGTTGGTAGAGTAAATTGTGATTTTCAGGAAAGGAATTGAACTTTTCAAAAATTTTCTCGATTGCATCGTGTTGATAATCGTATAGTTTTTTACCGGTTTTCTTCTCATTGCTGTCATCAGACATGCCCATATTCAGTCTCCTTCTTTGTTTATCCTTACTAATCTTAAAAACTCGCCCAGTTCAAAAAAGGGCAGTACAAAGTTAGGGCTTAAAAAGGGTTTAGTCCACTATTAACGGTATTTTTTTAGAAAGTTTTAAAATTGAGGCGAGACCAATTGCTATGCATGCTTAATAAATGGACGATTAACACTCATTTATTGGAAAGAGATATGAAAACCAATTAAACCGTAAAAGGTTAAAGTGGCAATTCGCTATAAGAATCTTCAAATTCAAAATAATTTTCCCATCCTTGCCCTTGAGCATCCAAAAGAATCTGATGTATCCTTTTTGCAAAATTAGTTGTGATTCCGTTTGTGACTACAAACCCAATCAATTCATTATAAGACTTCAACATACTTTTGTAAAAGGCCGATGCCACTAATTTTTTCTCTGCGCAATATAACTGAGCTACCTCAATATTGTAACACATCAGGTCTGCAATTAACGTAGGATCCATTCCCAATTGTAGAAAATGTTGAATACTTTTCTGAGCAATCGATCTTCTTGCTTTTGCTTTCCGTTTGGTATTCGGGAAGTATTCCTTATATATTTTACCTTTTGCTGCATCAATTAGTTGACGTTCTTTAGGGTTGAATGAGAAATCATAATAAACTTTAACAGCCTTGAATTTATCATAAAGTTCTATTAATTCAGCCTCCAATTGAGCTTTTTTCAATCCTTTGAGGTGGATTTTTAATTCTCTTTTTGACATACTGTAATCAATTATGCTTTCGTAATGGATCCAAAAGATACTCCAATCCATTCAGTTTAATTTCATAAATAGTAGACAACAGTTCACCCAATTTCCCTTTTGGAAATCCTTTGGAATGATACCATACTAGGTACGGTTCTGGTAAATCACACAATAATAGGCCTTTATATTTGCCGTAAGGCATTTGTGTGGTGACTAGTAGCTTTAAGGGATGTGGTTGAGCAGCAGTCATAAAGATTTCGTTAGATAGATTTTAATGAAAAGTAAATATACCACATTATCCTCCTTAACTTTGCAACATGCAAAAACTATCTCCAACATTGATCGATCGGCTGAATTATTTAGGAGTTTCCTCCCTTAATAAAATGCAAGAGGCCAGTATGGAAGCCCTGAGTAAAAATAATAATCTATTGTTGCTTTCGCCAACAGGAACAGGAAAAACATTGGCTTTTTTGTTGCCTTTATTGGATAAAATAGCACTAGACTCAAACATGAATCAAGCTATTATAATAGCGCCTAGCAGGGAATTGGCCATTCAAATAAATGATGTATTCAAGTCCTTACAAACAAAGGTACACTCTACCCTATGTTACGGTGGACATTCCATTGACACAGAAATTAAAAATCTTTCGTCATCACCCCAATTAATCATTGGTACTCCAGGACGGATTGTTGATCATATTAAACACGACAGAATTTCTCCTCAATTTGTCCATACTTTAATTCTGGACGAATTTGACAAATCCTTAGAAGTCGGCTTTGAAGAAGAAATGAGAGTAATCGTTGAGCAATGCACAAAATTGAAAAATAGAGTGTTGTGTTCAGCTACTAATGCAGTAAGAATTCCTGATTTTGTTGGCTTTGATAAATACAAAGAGTTGGACTTTATTAATCAAAGTCAAACTAATGAAAATGTGGTACTAAAACGTGTAATTTCTCCTGATAAGGATAAGTTAGAAACACTTGACCATTTGCTAAGAAATATAGGAAATAAGTCAACTTTGGTTTTTTGTAATCACAGAGAATCGTTAGAAAGAGTTCGAGAGTATTTAGATGATCAAGGGTTTGTTGCTGAAATTTTTCATGGAAAGTTAGAGCAAAACTATAGAGAATCGGCCTTAATCAAATTTAGAAACAAGAGTTGTAATATACTAATTGCAACCGACTTAGCAGCGAGAGGTATAGATGTCGATGAATTGGAATTCATTGTCCACTATCATATACCCAAAAAATTAGAAGAGTTTACTCATAGGAACGGCCGAACAGCGCGGATGAATGCTTCTGGAACAATCATTTTGTTACAATCAGAACAAGAAGTCCTACCCGATTATATTATTGATGAAATTGATGTTTGGGAAATCGACCGTAAGTTAGAAGATATAGTTGACCCACTTTGGGAAACGCTTTTCATTGGGGCAGGCAAAAAAGAAAAAGTCAATAAAATTGACATTGTCGGATTTCTAACCAACCAAGGGAAGATAAATAAGAATGATATTGGATTAATAACTGTCAAAGACCATTTTAGCTATGTAGCTGTAAAAAGAGATGGAATTGTATCCTTGATTAAGAAAATTCGAAACGAAAAAATTAAGAAACAAAAAGTCAAAATAGAGATAGCCAAATGATTGAGTTAGGAAAATACAATACGCTCAGAGCAGACCGAAATACAGAACCTGGAGTTTATCTAGAAGATGAGTTAGGTGAAGCCGTCTTGCTTCCCCACAAGTATGTGCCTTTAACACTCCGTTTAGGCGATATGGTTAAAGTTTTTATCTATGCGGATAACGAGAATAGATTAATTGCTACAACACTCACTCCAAGTATGTGTTTACACGAATTTGGCTTATTGAAAGTCAATTCAATCACTAATTATGGCGCATTTGCTGAATGGGGTGTAGCAAAAGACTTATTGATTCCGCTGAAAGAGCAAGCCAAAAAACTACAAGAAGGACAGACTACAATCGGCTATTTGTTTATTGATGAAGTTACTGGGCGATTGACTGCCTCCACTAAACTTTCAAGATATATGAGCACTGAAAAACCTGATTTGAGAGTTGGGGATGAAGTGGATATATTGGTAGCAGATGGAACAGATTTGGGAGTTCAAGTTATTGTGAATAATGCACATTGGGGAATGATATACGATGATGACATTATTGAACCTCTGCTAAGAGGCAGTCGTCATAAAGCTTATGTTAGAAAAGTCAGAACGGACAATAAATTAGATATTGCTTTAGAAAAAGATGGTTATCAAAAAGTAGAACCAAATGCACAGCGTATTCTTGATACACTTAAAGCCAATAATGGGGTCTTAAACCTATCTGACAAATCAGATCCTGAAGACATTAGAGATCAAGTATTGATGAGTAAAAAGACCTTTAAAAAAGCAATTGGGATGCTTTATCGAGAAAAGCGAATTACCATTGAGGGCGATTGTATCAAACTGGTTGATTAATCATTTTTATCTCAAAAAAAAGCCCTTCCGGAATATCAATCGGAAGGGCTTTACTATACTTAATTGGAAATTATTTTAATGAAACTAATTAAAATCTAAAGTTTCTTGATCATCGTCTTCATCACTACCTGGCAATTCTAAAGCTTTTACTGTTCCGATTGCATTTCCAGCAATACCTTTAATAGAACCATACATATCAATGGTATTGGTTACTACTTTTTCAATTTGTTTTTCTCGACTTTTCCATATTCTTTGCATGCTTCGTTTTTCTGACTCTAAATCATTTTTCATAGTAGTAAAACCTTCAACTATTGCTTCAATTTGAAGCTTGAAAGAATTGCTAGTCAAGAAGTCATACAGCATTCCCATCTTATCACCTTTATTCTCTTGAGAAGCCACAGCAGCACTTAATCGTATAATAGATTCTCTTAAAACATTCGATAATCCTTTGAACTCCTCAAAGGTACAAATCCAAATACCATCTTTCATCCCCAAACGATCCATATCTGAAGGCATTACTTCTGTTACCAACACGCCAATGTCTGCACCCTTTTCACGAATATCTGCCTTAAACTTTTCTATCCATGTAGGTTGAAAATCCTTGGTACGTTTACTTTCATAACAGATTCTACCGCAGTTTGCTTTGCTTCTAGTGTTTACCACTTGAACACAATCAGCACCTCTAGCTCCTTTCTTTATTTCTTCGATAGTATCCAATGGAAAGGTTGCTTGGAGCCATTCTTCTATAGCTAATTCTTGTACTTCACCTTGCAATTGCATCGACCCTTGCTCCTGTTTTCTTTTCATTTCTTCGGTGAGCTTCTTTTGATCCTCTAATTGCTTTTGAAGTTCTTTAATAGCTAACTGATTACGCTCTTCCTCTGCTCTTCTTATTTTGTCTTTTTCTGCCAGGATCTGCTGATTAAATTTCTTTTCAGCAGCCATCTCTATCTCCTCCTTTAGCTCTAGTTTCTCACGCTTCAATCGCTCTAAATCAGCTTGTAACTTATTGTACTCTCTTAATTTTTCAGATTTCTCTTTCAGCTCAGATTGCATGGACTTCAGTTGTTCTGAATTTTCCTCCGCCAATTGCTTTTTTAGCTTTTCATTGAGTAGAGAACGCTCCTCTTTAAGTTTAGATTCTAAACGCTCTTTGAATAATTCATTTTCTCTTTTTTTAGCTTCTTCAAACTGACGTTTTTGCTCTTCAAACTTTTCAGCATCAGCTGCTTGTTTTCGTTGAGCTTCCTGTAATTGAGCATCGAACTTTTTCTTTAGATCACCTTCTAATTGGTGATATAAAATTTGATTCACATCAATAGACGTATGACAATTAGGACATTCTACTTTTGTTTGTTGTTCCATGTTTTTTATATTCGAGGGTATTTTTAAGACAACACTAATCTACTTTTTTCTACTGAAATATATCATTCAAAACACCTGCTAACCTGATTCCTCCTTTCAATAATTGCTCTTGAACCAGCTCCCAGTACTGATAAGAATATTCGTAGCCAATTTTCTCCAACCCATTTTCAGGGTAAATCGTTTCACGAATTGTCGCCGATTCATTAGCCCACTGTGCAGTGGTTAGGCCTTGCCATTCTTTCACTTTTATTGGTGTAACGAAATCAATGCTCTCCACTATTTCGGTATAACTCAACTGTTTTCCTTCTATTAGTTCACTATCCCAGATGCGATGCAAGTTACTATTGCTATAAAACCATTTGATTTTATAATCATTGCCTCCTCTATCTAAGCCATTTCCTACATGCAATGGTTGATGAATATCACCCACTAAATGAATTAAGAATCGCAATGCCTCTTTTTTATCTGCCATAGAAGAAGATTCATTCTTTAGTAGCTCTTTCATGTCTTCAATTTTCTGAACCACTTCCCCCTCTTTACTTTTTTCAGATTCTTCATAAGTCTTTCCTGTTGGAACTGTTGTGTAATGCCAGGCATGAGTATGATCGTAAGCTTCATCACTTTTAACATCGTCCATCCACGTGGAAGCTATCGCTATACTTTCGTTACCGAGTATCCTCTGAACTTCTAATTTAGCTTTTGGAGATAAATGGTTTTCAGCTATCTTTCCTACAACTCGATGACCAATCTGCCCCCAAGCAAAAACTGCCGTAGAACACAATAATAAAGCTGTTGAGATTATAATTTTATTCATTTTATAAGAGTTTGGTTAAAACGTTTTCAAAGGTACCCTCCTTTTAGAAACCAAGCTGAATAAATATATCAAGTTTATCAACAAAGAATGTTATTACGTTGCTTATAAATCAATAATTCAAAATAATACGACAATTACCGTATATCAGTAATACAATATCTTTTAGATGTTTGTAATATCATTAACTAATAAAAATCAAATACTATGAAAACTAAAATTTTAACAGGAGCTTTAATCGCGATGATGTGTTTTACTGCTTGTGAGAAAGATGATGAAGTTAAACCTGAAACTCCAGCTCCTACACCAACTCCTAAAAATGAAACAGCCTCTTCAAATCCAGTACCAGATGATGCATACGGCGTACTAGTGGCTGTAAACTCCAAATCAGGCTCGGGTATTTTTTCAGTAAATATAGGTACAGGTGTGGCATTATTTTTTGAAGACTCAGTATTGGTTTCCGCAGGAAAGGTAAGTGTAAACTCTACTGAATTAACTCGATCTGCAGGAAATTCTTATTATTCTACCCCAGGTTTTGCAAACCCTAATGGAATTGATTTTTCAACAGATAGAGATTGGACTGTAGAAGGAGGAAATGGAGTTCCAGCAATAAGTTATAATAACAATAGGTCTATGCCAACAGTTGGCGAGAACACTTCTCCTGAAAATGTAAGTAGAAGTTCGTCTTATACTGTATCAGCAAGCGCTGTTTCGGGAGCAGATTCTGTAATATTTATAGTTGGAAGCCTATCATACACCGCTGCTGGAAATGTAACTAGTCACACCTTTACTGCAGATGAAATAGCTGAAAATTTAGAAAATGGAGAGGCTGCTGCTATGGTTGTTCCATATAACATGAATGCTAGAAGTTACTCCAACAAGAAATACTACTTCATTAATGAAGCTGTTACTACTAAAATTGTGAATGTTAGCGAGTAACAAATTAGTGGATATTGATTTAGGTTTTCTTTTAGGTGATGATCGCCCCTTATTTGCTTCTGCTAATTGGGGCGATCACTTTTTGAATAAATTTATCTTTTTAACCTAGTCTGCTCTAATCGGTCATTGATATATTCAATTTCCGTTTTACCATGAGGTTTCGGGTGTCCATGATCACCTAAATTAACCATCACTATTGTATTGATTGCAATAATTTCTTGTCGCGTCTCCATATTTCTAACTTCACATCTCAAGGTCAAAGATGTTTTGCCAAACTTTACTGGCTCTAGACCAATCTCAAGTATATCCCCTTGCTTGGGAGAGTTAATAAAATTGATTTCAGACATAAATTTGGTTACTACCTTGTGATTGTCCAATTGAATAATCGCATATAAGGCTGCTTCTTCATCAATCCATTGTAGTAAACGCCCCCCAAAAAGTGAATTGTTAGGATTTAAATCTTCTGGTTTTACCCACTTTCTTGTGTGAAATTTCATTGATTATGTTTTTTTTAAATCTTAATTTTAATGCAAATTTACAATCCAAACTTAACAAAACGACTATGAAAAATATATTGGTGGCTATTGAAGTGAATAATACTGCATTAATGAATAGAATGTTAGACGCTGCAGCTCAAATGTCTAAAGCTTTTAATTCTAAATGTTGGTTAATTCAAATAGCTGCACCTGACCCTGATTTTGTTGGGTATGAAGTAGGGCCACAATATATTCGTGATTTTAAAGCAGAAGAGCTTAGAGAAGTACATCGTGCAGTGCAAACCCAAACAGAACTTCTAAAAGCGAAAGGAGTTGATGTTGAAGGCCTAATGATACAAGGTCCCACTGAAGAAATGATACTCGAAGAAGTCGATAAGTTGAACATCGAGCTTTTAATCTTAGGAAATAAAAACCACGGTTTACTTCATTCTATTTTTATTGGGAGTGTAACTGATGATTTAATACAAGAAGCAAAAATTCCAATCTTATTAATTCCCGGCGAGGAAGATTAATACCATTCGTCAATCAATTCAACCATTTTTATCATCTTGAAGAGCTTATTTTAGGTCTTGGAACACTCTTCTTGATTGGTACTATTTATTGTCTGTTTTTATCAGTAATTTTGCGCTCTCAAAAGCACAAAACATGATTGAAGCACAAAATATTTCCTTACAATTCGGAAAAAGAGTCTTATTCGATGAAGTAAACATCAAATTTACAGGTAACAATTGTTACGGTATAATTGGTGCAAATGGAGCTGGTAAGTCAACTTTCTTAAAGATTTTGGCGGGAGAAATGGATCCTAACGTCGGAAGAGTATACATCGAACCCGGAAAACGGATGGCTGTTTTGACTCAAAATCACAATGCATTTGATGAGTTCTCTGCAATCAATACTGTAATGATGGGACACAAGACCCTATGGAGTATTATGCAAGAAAAGGATGCAATATACATGAAGCCCGACTTTAGTGAAGAGGACGGAATAAAAGCATCTGAACTAGAAGCTGAGTTTGCAGAAATGGATGGATGGAATGCTGAGAGCGATGCCGCAGCACTACTAAGTGGATTAGGGATTGAAGAGTCAGACCACCACAAAAACCTTGAAGACCTATCCGGTAATCAAAAATTAAGGGTTTTGTTAGCACAAGCCTTGTTTGGGAATCCTGATATCCTAATCCTAGATGAGCCCACCAATGACTTGGACATTAAAACTATTTCTTGGTTGGAAGATTTTCTATTGGATTTTAAAAATACTGTGATTGTTGTTTCACACGATAGACACTTTTTAGATACGGTTTGTACCAATATTGTCGACATTGACTTCAAAAAAGTAAGCTTATTTACAGGAAACTATTCCTTTTGGTACCACACTAGTCAACTAGCGTCAAGACAAAAAGCTAATCAGAATAAAAAGGCTGAAGAAAAGAAAAAAGAGCTTCAAGAATTTATTGCTAGGTTTAGCGCAAATGCTTCTAAATCTAAACAAGCTACTAGTAGAAAGAAGTTATTGGATAAAATAAATGTAGACGAAATACAAGCCTCTACTCGAAGATACCCTGCTATTATTTTTGATCAAAAAAGAGAAGCAGGAAATCAGTTACTCAATATTACCAATATGTCCAAAAAGGTCGATGGCGAATATGTCTTTAAAGATTTGAATTTAAATGTCACCAAGGGTGATAAAATTGCCTTTTTGAGTCATGATGGAATAGCAGTTACAAAACTCTTTGAAATTTTAGACGGTGTTGAAAAAGCAGATACAGGAGAGTTCGAATTTGGTCAAACCATCACTACAGCCTACCTCCCAAATGACAACTCTGACTTTTTTGTGGGTGACGACAATTTGGTCGATTGGCTAAGACGCTATTCCGAAGAAAAAGACGAAGTATATATCAGAGGATTTTTAGGTAAAATGTTGTTTTCTGGAGAAGAATCATTCAAGAAAGTGAGTGTTCTTTCCGGTGGTGAAAAAGTAAGGTGCATGCTTTCTAGAATGATGTTGCAAGGAGCAAACCTATTAATCTTAGATGAACCAACGAATCACTTGGATCTAGAGTCCATTACTGCATTAAACAACTCTTTAATGGATTTTCCTGGCACTGTGTTATTTACCTCTCATGACCATGAGTTCACACAAACTGTTGCCAATAGAATAGTAGAATTAACTCCGAACGGTACAATCGATATGTTAATGACCTATGACGAATATTTAGAAAGTGATAAAATTGACAATAAAAGAGCCGAGTTAACGGCATAAGAATATTCTTTTTTCATTAGTGAAGAACCCTTTTATCGATTGTTTAAACAATTGGTAAGAGGGTTTTATAATTATATCTATTTATATTTGAATGAAACATTTGTTTAATAAATTGAATGTGTCGATGAAAAAGAAAAGAGCGATTCATATTCTCCTAACAATTTTAGCAGCCTTACTCCTTTTACATACACTCATCTACATAGAAATTATACCCTTCGATAAGGTGTGGGCCGGCAAACTCAAAACAGTTGAAGAAATGAGAACATTTGAACTGTTCTCGATTCTAATGAATATTTTTATGCTTGCTATTCTCTATATTAAACTCCAGCTATTAAAGAATAATAGAACAAATCGGATAATTGATATTTTTATTTGGCTTTTTGCCTTATTTTTTGCTTTAAATACTATCGGTAATCTTTTTTCCAAGAATATATTGGAATTAATTTTTGGAACATTCCTTACCACAACATCTGGTATACTTTGTTTCATTATCGCAAGAAAACATTAATGCAATTCACGTTGTCCACACTCAAATACAACTAAGAATAGTTGAAATCCGATTCTTTTACATTTTCTTGAAGATCAAATTTCATTCCTTCCTCCTCTCTAATTTTTGTATTTTTATCTTATGGACAAAGTAAACGCATACATCCAGAAAAAAAAAGGATGGGAAAAAGAGTTAATCTTCTTAAGGGAATTAATTGGAAAAACTGAATTGGTAGAAACCATTAAATGGGGTTCTCCAGTATACACCATTGACGGTAAAAATGTGCTAGGAATGGCTGCCTTCAAAAGCTACGTGGGCATTTGGTTTTTTCAAGGCGTTTTTCTTTCTGACACTCACCAATTACTGGTAAATGCACAAGATGGAGTGACAAAAGCACTACGTCAAATTCGATTTCAATCCATTGAAGAAATGGATGCCTCTATCCTACTGGAATATATTCAGGAGGCGATTCAGAACCAAAAGGAAGGCAAAGAATTAAAACCTTCAAAAGCAAAAGAAATTGTGATCCCTGCTGAATTAAAGGCTGCGCTAAACGCTAACAATTTACTAAATGAAGCTTTTAATACATTAACTCTAGGAAAACAAAAGGAGTATGCAGAATACATCGAAAAAGCGAAACGAGAGGCCACTAAGATAAGTCGATTGGAGAAAATAGTTCCAATGATTCTAAGTGGGATTGGGTTGTATGATAAATACAAAAATTGTTAACCCTTGAAACAACTTCTAACCACCATTCGTGGGTGTGAAATATGCAAAGACCATTTACCATTAGGACCTCGACCGGTATTGTCGGCTAATGCAGAAAATAGAATCCTCATTGTTGGCCAAGCTCCTGGAACTGCTGTGCATAAAAGCGGTATTCCTTGGGATGATCCTAGTGGTAGAAACTTGCGTCGATGGATGGGAATCGACGATGAGACATTTTATAATCATCCATACATAGGTATAGTCCCGATGGGGTTTTGTTACCCTGGGAAAGGAAAAACTGGAGATTTACCACCAAGAAAAGAATGCGCTCCTACTTGGCATGATTCATTGTTGGAGCTAATGCCCAATGTAAAGTTGATGCTCTTAATCGGGAAGTATGCTCAGGACTATTATTTAGGAAAAACTACAAAGAAAAACCTGACGGAAACCGTCATGCATTTTGATGAATACTTGCCATACTATTTTGTCCTGCCACACCCTTCTCCAAGAAACAACATTTGGATGAAACGAAATGATTGGTTTGAAGAGGCCGTTTTGCCAGATTTAAAAGTACGAGTCGCACAAATATTAACCTCCTAATTATGCCCACCACCTACCTTTTTCAATCCAAACGTTTGGGATTCCGAATTTGGAAGCCTGAAGACCTCCTCCCTTTTTCAAAAATGAATCAGGATCAAGAAGTGATGCGTCATTTTCCTAAAACGCTCACTGAGTCAGAAAGTCAAGACTTCATAGATCGAATGGATGAAATGCACAGGCGATTGGGGTTTTGTTATTTTGCTGTTGATGAAATCGAAAGTGGACAATTTATTGGTTTCATTGGGTTAGCAAAAAAGAACTTCGCCGAACATGACGGACTTTTTGTTGATATTGGATGGCGATTGGCTCCAGAATTTTGGAATAAAGGCTACGCTACCGAAGGAGCCAAACGAGTATTAGAGTTTGCTAAAAACGACCTCCAATTAACAGAAATTATTTCCATTGCTACAGTATCCAATAGTAATTCCATAAACGTAATGGCTAAAATTGGAATGCACTACGAGAAAAACTTTAAGTTTGATGTTTTAAAAGATTACCCTGCTTTGGAAAACTGCGTATGGTATTCAATCAATCTGTCTAAATCATGACCTCCGAACTGATTTCAATTCTTCAAACCAATTGGGGGTTAACGCAATCCCAAGTTGAATCCATTACTCATTTATTCGATTTCCACGAATTAAAAAAAGGAACGTTCCACACAAAAATTGGTGACAACCATCCAAAAATGAGTATTATAATGAATGGATACATGCGTGTATTTGCTGCATCGGAAAACAAAGAAGTTACTCAATGGATAGCTGCACCTACCGAACTTATCACCGATTTATCGGCTTTTGTATTTCATCAACCTGCCAGATGGAATATCCAATGTATTACCGAAGTCGAAATGTATAGTTTGTCGCAACAAAACTACCTGCAACTTAGCAAGATTATTGAAAACTGGTCAACCGTTGAACGACAATTCATATCAAGTTGCTTCCTGCATTTAGAAGATAGAGTGTTTTCTTTTATTGCTTCAAGTGCTGAGGAAAGGTACCGTGAGCTGTTTAAAAATCAGAAAATTTTGTTTCAGCAAGTTCCACTAAATTTTATCGCCTCTATGTTAGGTATGAGCGCTGAAACCATGAGCCGTATTCGGAGTAGAAAACTCGAAAATGAATAATGGAAATCAATAACATTCGATTAGTTATTGCTGGAGTTTAGTTAATTTTATGGCCTCTATCAAAAATCAACCAAAAGCGTTGGAATGCATTATAAAATAAAGTACGCTCCTTTTTACTTGCTCTCACTGCTCCCACTTTTTGTATTGTATTGGTTGTCAGATTTGGCTTTTTTTATTTTGTATTATATCGCTCGATATCGTAAAAAAGTAATTGAAGAAAACCTTCATATTGCATTTCCTGAAAAAACAACTCAAGAGATTCAACAGGTAGGAAAACGTTTTTTAAGGCATTTCTGTACCATGATGATTGAATCATTAAAAAACCTTACGATTAGCAAAGCAGCTATCCACAAGCATATAACCGTAAAAAATCCAGAATTAATTCAGAAATATTACGAAGAAGGAAGAAGTATTACTCTATATACCGCTCATCAAGGCAACTGGGAATGGCTTGCATTCTTACCGATTTTCGTTCCTCACCAGGTAACTTCATTCTATCAACCTTTGAGTAACAAATACTTTGATGGATTAATGCAGTTGATTCGCAGTAGATTTGGTGTATTATGTATTCCTTCCGACAAAGGTTATCGCACCATTACCAAACTGGATCAGGAGAATGTGAAAACCTTAAACATTATAATCGGAGACCAACGGCCTAGAAATAAAAGCGCCAAACACTACACTGATTTTTTTGGTGTAAAAACTGCCTTCTTAGTTGGTGCAGATCGAATTGCTAGTAAAGGGAAGCATGTGGTAATTTTTCCTGCATTTACACGACTTAAAAGAGGTAGTTATCAAATTGAATTTCAACTAATCACTGATAAAGAAATTCCTAAAGATAACTTTAACGTTATTAATGATTACTCTATTCGACTAGAAAAAATAATTAGTAATCAACCCTTTATGTGGTTGTGGAGCCATAAAAGATGGAAGGATCAATTCAATCAATCAAAGAATTGAAAAATGAAAATAGAAGTTGTAAACATATATATCTAAATAATTGACAGCACTTTGATTCCTTTTATTGATTCTATAAAAATACATTGTTGAAATCTTATTTCCTTCTCCACTCCATTATTAGCTAAGTTTGCTTCATAAATGATCACGTCAAGAATTACTTCAAATAGAGGTAATAAAAAAAGGGAATCGTGTTAAATTCACGAGCTGTTGCGCAACTGTAAATAGTAGAAATACTAGAAGCCAGAATACTTTCTCTTGTCGCTGTGACTTTTGCTTTCGCATAAAAAGCAATGGTATCAATTCACGGACATCCTGCATTCTGGAGCTCCCTGTTTTCATGTTCGTTGTTTTCTATGCTTTATATTCATTTCTAAACAACTGAGGTATGAGCATTTTTGACAAAAGAATTAATTACAAGCCATTTGAATATCCAAAAGTGTCCACATTTACGGATGCCATCAATCAATCTTTTTGGGTGCATTCAGAGGTAGATTTCACGGCAGATGTACAAGATTTTTCCACTCATTTAAATGAGAATGAAAAGCAAGTGGTAAAACGAAGTTTGCTTGCCATTGCACAGATTGAAGTAGCTGTAAAGTCGTTTTGGGGAGATTTATACCATCATTTGCCAAAGCCTGAATTCAATGGTTTGGGAAGTACTTTCGCTGAATGCGAATTCCGTCATTCAGAAGCTTATTCCCGCTTGCTAAATGTATTGGGATACGACAATGAGTTTGAGGCTTTAATCGAAACTCCTGTTATCAAGAAGCGAATTGAATACCTTTCAGAAGCTTTACAACACGTAAAGTCAGACAACAAAAAGAAGTACGTTTTGTCGCTCATCCTATTCTCTATCCTTATTGAAAATGTTTCCTTGTTCAGTCAGTTTGCCATTGTTTTATCCTTTCCAAGATTTGAAGGCGTAATGAAAAATGTAGGAAACATTATTGCTTGGACCTCTATAGATGAGCAAGTTCATGCCAATGCAGGAATTTACATCGTAGAACAAATAAAAGAAGAATTCCCTGAGTATTTTGACGAGGTGTCACTGAGAGCCATCTACTCCATTGTCAATGAATCAATAAAGGTAGAAGCTGAATTATTAGATTGGATTTTTGAAGGTGGTGAAACACAACACTTATCTAAACACAACCTGCTCAATTTTATGAAATTCAGAGCTGATGAAAGTTTGGAAAAACTTGGACTTAAGAAGCAGTTTAATATCACTACCGAAGAGTACAAAACAATGATGTGGTTTGAAGAAGAAATCTTTGCCAATAGTTTGGATGATTTTTTTGCTAAAAGGCCAGTAGATTACACCAAACATGATAAAAGTATTACTGCAAATGATTTATTTTAAAAAGCTATGATTGAGACTATAAAAGAAACTGACAAAAATAGATTGTGGTGGCTTAATGAAGAAAGTCAGCAAATATTAAATAGAGGTTATTTACTAAAAGGAGAAACCGTAAAAACAGCGATTGAGCGTATTGCAAACGCTGCGGCAAAACGGTTATACAAGCCTGAATTGGCTGAAGCCTTCATTGAAATGATTGAAAAGGGATGGATGAGTTTGAGCTCACCGATTTGGGCAAATATGGGAACCGAAAGAGGATTGCCAATTTCTTGTTTCAATGTGCATGTGCCTGATAACATTGAAAGTATCACACACAAATTAGGCGAAGTGATCATGCAGACCAAAATTGGCGGAGGAACCTCTGGCTACTTTGGCGAATTGAGAGAACGTGGAAGCGCTGTAACGGATAATGGAAAAAGTAGTGGCGCAGTTAGCTTTATGAAACTGTTTGATGTAGCGATGGATACCATATCTCAAGGTGGTGTTCGAAGAGGCGCATTTGCTGCATACTTAGACATCGATCATTCCGACATTTTAGAGTTTTTAGAAATCAAAAACATTGGAAATCCAATTCAAAACTTGTTCTATGCCGTTTGTGTGCCAGATTATTGGATGCAAGACATGATTGACGGTGACGCAGATAAACGAAAGATATGGGCCAAAGTATTGGAAAGCAGACAGCAGAAAGGTCTGCCTTACATTTTTTTCTCGGACAATGTAAATCGCAATAAGCCGGAAGTTTACAAAGATCAAAACAGAGTAATTCACGCAAGTAATTTATGTTCTGAAATTGCCCTTCCATCTACTGCCGACGAATCGTTTATTTGTTGTCTATCTTCAATGAATATAGAACTTTATGACGAGTGGAAAGATACAGAAGCTGTGAAATTGGCCATTTACTTTTTGGATGCCGTATTGCAAGAATTTATTGTTAAAACAGAAGACAATTACTATTTAGCGAGTGCCAATCGTTTTGCAAAAAGACACCGTGCTCTAGGCCTTGGCGTAATGGGATGGCATTCTTACCTCCAGAAAAACAACATTCCTTTTGAAGGTATGAAAGCTAAAAGCCTAACCAATTCTATTTTTAAAGACATTCAAGCAAAAGCCGAAAAAGCAAGTTCACAGTTGGCAGACATCTACGGTGAACCAGAGGTTTTAAAGGACTATGGCAGACGAAACACTACATTAATGGCCATTGCCCCTACTACTTCGTCATCGGCTATTTTAGGGCAAGCATCACCAGGAATTGAGCCTTTTAGCAGCAACTACTACAAGGCTGGATTAGCGAAAGGAAATTTCATGCGCAAGAACAAATACCTGAAACGTTTACTTGCAGAAAAAGACTTGGACAACGAAGACACTTGGAGAAGTATTATGCTTAACCACGGAAGTGTACAACACATAGATGGTTTGACAATCGAAGAAAAAGCAGTATTCAAAACATTTAAAGAAATCAGTCAATTGGAGATCATTCAACAAGCCTCCATTCGACAAAAATACATCGATCAAGCACAAAGTCTAAACTTGAACATTCCATCAAACTTGCCAATTAAAGAAGTAAATCAACTTATAATAGAAGCTTGGAAATTGGGTGTTAAAACATTGTATTACCAACGCAGCCAAAGCGTTTCAAAAGAATTTATCTCCAATTTGGTTTCATGCTCAAGTTGCGAAGCCTAAAGTAATTAGTTAAAACTAAATCTTAATAATAGTGCTCTAGAAACTAAACCTACTCTTTAATAAATCCATCTACCCAATGGGTTTACTTCTCTAGTTTGCTTTAATTGTTTTCTTGTGATAACCTTCTCTTCGACTTTCGTCGAAGGAAGGGCATGAAAATAGAACGGATTAATATAATGTACATCATACTACTTTTTTGCCCGCTTCGACTCCGCTCAGCCTGACAAAATATAGAGAAGTCTATATCTGGCATCCAGAATATCGGTAAAAAAATTGTCGAATAGAACCTCTAATCGTTTTGTTACACTGAGCATAGAACATTGTACTTTATACTAGAGGTTTTGTCACCCTGAGCAAAGAAGTTTCTATTGCTCTCTAAAGGGTTTTGTCACATTAAGCAGAGAAGCTTCTATAACACTCCAATGGTTTTGTCACCCTGAGCGGAGTCGAAGGGTTTAACAAAACATAGTTTTTGCTGAGCCTGTAGAAATGAAGGAAATTCTAAACATTTGAAAAAGACTTCTCTTATTTTGTATGAGCTTCGACTCCGCTCAGCCTGACAAAATATAGAGAAGTCTATATCTGTCATCCAGAATATCGGTAAAAAACTTGTCGAATAGAACCTCTAATCGTTTTGTTACACTGAGCACAGAACATTGTACTTTATACTAGAGGTTTTGTCACCCTGAGCAAAGAAATTTCTATTGCTCTCCTAAGGTTTTATCATCTAAAACAAAGTAGTTTCTATTTCTCTCAAAAAGTTTTGTCACCCTGAGCGGAGTCGAAGGGTTTAACAAAACATAGTTTTTACTGAGCCTTTAGAAATGAAGGAAATTCTAAACATTTGAAAAAGACTTCTCTTATTTTGTATGAGCTTCGACTCCGCTCAGCCTGACAAAATATAGAGAAGTCTATATCTGTCATCCAGAATATCGGTAAAAAAATTGTCGAATAGAACCTCTAATCGTTTTGTTACACTGAGCATAGAACATTGTATACTTTATACCAATGGTTTTATCACCCAGAGAAGATAAGTTTCTATTACTCTCAAAAGGGTTTTGTCACATTAAGCAGAGAAGCTTCTATAACACTCCAATGGTTTTGTCACCCTGAGCGGAGTCGAAGGGTTTAACAAAAAAGGGGTTAACTCTTTTATTACCTATTCGAAAGAAACAATTTTATTCATTCCCATGATTCAAATGGCTCGAATCATTCCTACAAATCGAAAGCTCCTTCAAATTCTCCCAGTTATCATTGATGATTGCTTCCTTCTTTTTTCGACTCCAACCTTTCACTCTTTTCTCGAAAGCTATGGCTTTATCAATGTATTTAAATTCATTCATAAAAACCAACTCTACTGGCCGTCTTGCATATGTATAAGATGTCGGATCTATTCCCATATTGTGCTGCTTGAATCGCAATTCAATATCATTTGTTACACCTGTATAATATGAACCGTCAGCGCACTTTAAGATATATACATAAAATCGAAAATCTTTGGACATAGCTTAAAATTAAGGATTTATTATTATTTTCTTGTCTGATTTGGCTATTGTTACAATTATTTGTCTATCCTTCGACTATCGCTCAGGACGACAAATAGAAATACTTTACATCAAAAAAACTAACCTTCTCGAGGATGAAAAAAAAACTAATATTCATTCAATCCCATAAAACTACCAATGGTTTTGTCACAATTAGCGGAGAAGTTTTTATTACACTCTAATGGTTTTGTCACATTAAGCAGAGAAGCTTCTGTAACACTCCAATGGTTTTGTCACCCTGAGCGAAGTCGAAGGGTTTAACAAAACATAGTTTTTACTGAGCCTTTAGAAATGAAGGGTATTCTAAATATTAAAAAAAGGCTTATTTTGTATGAGCTTCGACTCCGCTCAGCCTGACAAAATATAATTAAGAATTTTAAGGCTAATTGTCATTCAAAACGTCGATGCTTCTAACACACTCAAATTGTTCTATCCCATAAAACTACCATTGTTTTTTGTCACACTGTGCACAGAAGTTTCTATTACACTCTAAAGGTTTTGTCACATTGAGTATTTCGGCTATCGCTCAATACAGGCTTTAGTCGAAAGATAAGTCAAAACATAGCCAACAAAACCACCCCATCAAACACTACAGTAAACCATTTTTTTTTACGTTTGTGATTCAAAACTTCATTATTGATCGCATACAGTAGAAATAATAGAAACAGTATCCTGATTGGATTGGTGTTGGCTTTATTGGCACCATTAATTGGTGGTGGGTTCTATTTTGTATACCGAAGAAATGCTGTCCGCCGAGAAGTGAAGCATATGATGAAGACCAAAGCGAGCAAAGACGATTTGGTAGAATTTAACTTCACCCAAGCTGAAATCGAAAATGAATTGAAATGGAAACATTCCAAAGAATTTGAATACAAAGGAATGATGTACGACATCATTGAAGCAAATGAAAATGGAGATTTGACTCAATATTGGTGCTGGAAAGATGAGAAAGAAACGCACCTGAATAAACAACTCATCCATTTGACCAATTATGCCCTTGGACATGATGTGCCGTTTAAAAATCAAAAACAACAGCTAAAGACTTTCGTAAAATCATTGTTTGCCGAAAATTGGGATCAATTCCAATGTCAATTGTTTGGTAAAACCAATAATAACTATGCGCCTTATTTAGAAGGAGTAATTACCTCTTTTCTCTCTCCACCTTCACCACCACCTCAATTTATCTAGTTTAATTTCAAGAGAATAAATACAATTCTGCTATTGCTCATTTCATAGCACTGGCGGAGCTATGTTCTAACATTAACTGAATCGACTCCACGATTCACCATTAGAAATTTAAATTAGAAATACATGAAATTATACATCACCCTTCTTTTGTCGCTATTCATAACGGCACAAGGATTTAGTCAGCAATTATCAGGAAAGGTAATTGATGCAGAAACGAATGCACCATTAATAGGCGCGACTATCAAAAATAAAAGTGGAATTGCAACCACTGATAATTCAGGAAACTTTAAAATAGACTGCCAATTAAATGGTCCATTAACGGTCTCTTATATTGGATATGCTACTAGTAGTCAAATTATAGCTGACTGTACTCAAGAGTTGGTTGTAAAATTAGCAATGGCAGAGAACAAGCTAGGCGAAGTTGAAATTACGGCTTCTTCTAGTAAGGAAAAGCTGTTGTTGACAGAACCTAGATCCATCGTACAATTAGACACTACTGAACTGCAGCGTGGAAACGGACTATTTTTGTCCGAAGCCATCAATACCAATGTTCCTGGCGTGCAAATGCAGCAGCGTACCATTGCAGGAGGACAATCCTTTAACATTAGAGGTTACGGAAACGGACTCGGTTTTAGAGGAGCCAGTAACAACTTCGATGGTCAGGGTTCTAAAGTGTATTTGAATGGAATTCCATTGACTGACGCAGAAGGAATTACCGTATTGGATGACATTGACTTCGGTTCTATAGATAAAGTGGAAGTTACAAAAGGTCCATCTGGTACACTATACGGTTTAGCCATAGCGGGTGTGGTGAATTTGCAAACTAAAAAAGCAGCCAAAAACACGACCTCTATTGGACAAAATACCATGTTAGGCAGTTATGGATTGTTCAGATCGACTACTCAGGTGGCGATTGGTGGCGAGAATTCATCAGTCTTGATTAACTATGGTATACAAGAGTTTGATGGATTTATGGATCACACGCAGTCGCATAAAGATTTTGTGAATGTAATGGGTGATTTTAAATTAAACGAAAAGCAAAGCATTACGGCTTATTTGGGCTATAGCGATAGCTACGACGAAAGAAATGGCGAATTGACGATCACTCAATATGAGGAAAAGGATTATTCAGGTAATTCGCGATACATCCAAAACGATGCGCATTCTGCAGTAAAATCGTTTAGAGCTGGTTTTGGACAAACCTATAAATTCAACGAACACTTTTCAAACACCACCACTTTCTTTGGTTCTACCTTAAAAATGGACAACAGTTCTGCAGGTGGTTGGAATGACAAAGCACCGTTAAACTATGGATTAAGATCGACGTTGGATGTCAATTACAAATTATCAGAAAACATTTCCATCAGTGGAATCACAGGAATTGAATTGCAAACTTCCACAGCAGTTGCCAACTCTTATGGAATGGTAGCAGACAGCACCAATTTAGAAGGTTACAATGTGGTTGGAGGTATTAGAAGCATTCAATCTGCCACCAACAGTACGGCTGCATACTTTACACAATGGACGCTGCTATTACCAAAAGGTTTCAGCGTGACTGCAGGTGTCGGAATCAGCACAATGAAAGTAGAATTGCAAGATCGATTGTGGGGAACTAAAAGCAATACTACTGGATCAGCAGTATCACAAATCATTAGAAACCGATACGATGATTTGATATCTCCAACAGTTTCTATCAACAAGAAAATCAATGAAAAAGCCTCAGTTTATGCAACTTATTCAGTGGGTTATAAGGCTCCTGTTGGGTCTCAGTTCTACATTCCTTACACTAATGAAGTCAACAAAGGATTGGTGCCTGAAAAAGGAACTCAAATTGAAGTGGGTACAAAAGGGAGCTTCCTAAACAATCATTTGTATTATGAAGTGGCTGTTTTCAATGCTCGATTTGAAGACAAAATGAGTACTGTAGCAGTTTCTGATGCAGCACAAACCACCACTTTATATTCTTACATCACCAATAGTGGTTCATTGAACAACAATGGTTTTGAGGCTTTAATCAAGTATGAGGCGATTAAAGAAGGAGGTGGATTCTTTACTTCTATCGCTCCTTTTGCCAACTTAACGTATTCTGATTTTAAATACGATAACTTCAGTTATCAGAAAATAGGATCGAGTAATGCTGGGTTAGATAGCGCCATTACTGAGAACTATGACGGCAATCAAGTTGCTGGAGTTTCTCCGTTGGTTTACAATTTCGGAGTGGATGTAAATACACAAATTGGATTGTACGGAAATGTAACTTATAATTTCCGCGATGCCATGTATTTCACCTCTGATGAAGCCAATGAAACCGAAAGCTACACCTTGGTGAATGCTAAATTGGGTTTCAAAAAATCATACGGTAGGTTTGGATTTGATGTTTATGCTGGAGCAAACAACATCACTAGCGAGCAATACTATCAAATGGTTTTTGTGAATCAGTTAAACGACGCATACATCCCTGCGCCTAATGAAATCAACTATTTCGGAGGAGTCAACCTGAATTATAAGTTCTAGCATTTTGAGGAGAGGGTTCTGCCCTCTCCTATTTTAATTCAATACATCCATTAGTGAAAAATACAATAATGAATCAATTTAAAATTTCAGTTGTACTTCTTGTCCTGCTCATTAGTTGTGGCCGTTTTTCGAATGAAAAAAAAAAGGAAGAACAAACTGACCGAATAGTAAGTGCAGCAAAGCAATACACCGAAATCATGTATGCATTAGGTGTTGGTGATAAACTAGTTGCAGTGGACATTTCAAGTACATACCCACCAGAGGTGAAAGAATTGCCAACGATTGGCTACCACATGCATTTGAGTTTTGAAGGCATTATGGCCACCAAACCTACCTTGTTATTGGAACATGGTGGCAAATTTAGTATTGGTCCTGAAGCTGTCGTAGATCAGCTTAAAAAGCTACAAATCCCTACCAAACAATTCGAAACAAAAGCAGTAGACATTGCATCTACAAAACAACTCATTCGAGAAATGGGGATATTTTTCAATGCTACGGAAAACGTAGACTCCATCTGTAAAAAACTAGACAACGATATGGCAATTGCCCAATTAGAACGAAATAAATATTCTGATACGGCAAAAGTGATTGTCATTCATTACGGGCAAGCCATGAACATTTATATGGCTGTTGGAGCAGATGGAACTGCAGGAAAAATGATTGAATGGGCCGGTGGAATTATTCCACTTCAAAAGCATGGTATGGAGCGAATAACGTCTCCTGAAATTATTGCTAAAGCCAATCCTGATGTCATTCTGTTGACTGATTTTGGTTACGATAAATTGGGCAGTATGGAGCAGATTCTCGAACTCCCAGGTATTGGTCTAACCAATGCCGCTAAGAACGGAAAAATCTACCGTATTGAAGAGCACGACTTGATTTTTTTCGGACCAAGAACTGGTGAGAACATTCTAAAACTCCAACAACTCATTCATCAATAGTATTACCATGAATTTATCTATAAATCAATTAAATAAACCAACAATATACAGTACATTAAGTGTTCTATTACTTATCGTGGCTGTTTTGTCTGTAAAATGGGGAGCATTAGAGATCAGCTCAAAAGAGATTTTTCATGCCTTGGCCAATTGGAATAGCTCAGTACAGATGAGTTTGAATGAGCGCATTTTCCTAGAAATAAGGTTGCCCAGAGCTGTGCTCACCATATTTACTGGAGCTGCATTGGCATTGGGTGGAGTTATGATGCAGGGTCTATTTTTGAATCCCATAGTAGAGCCAGGTTTAATCGGGACTTCTAGCGGAGCAGCTTTTGGAGCGGCATTGTATTTCACATTAGGTGCTTTTATTCCTACTTTTATAGAAGGATGGAGCTTGCCCATAGCAGCTAGTATTGGTGGAGCTTTCGCAACTTTTTTGGTCTATTTTTTGGCTCAAAACAAATCGAAAAAACACACTTCTACCCTTTCCATATTATTGATTGGAATTGCAGTTAATGCATTATTCTTGAGTGGTGTGGGATTTCTATCCTACATCGCGAGAGATCCACAGGCTCGATCCATCACCTTTTGGAATTTAGGAACATTGTCCGGAGCCAATTGGCATTCAGTCATTATGGTAGCAGTATCCACCATTTCTTGTGGTTGGATTGGATTGTACTTTTCCAAACAATTGAATGCACTTTTATTGGGTGAAACCGAAGCGTCCAACTTAGGCGTGAATGTGAAACAGCTAAAAATAAAACTCTTAGTCGTAAATGTAATTCTAATTGCAGTCGCTACTGCATTTACAGGTGTGATCGCTTTTGTGGGATTAGTGGTTCCTCATTTATTGCGCATTCTAAAAGGTTCTGATAATCGATACTTGATTATTGGAAGTGCTCTGATGGGAGCCTTATTGCTCAGTCTAGCCGATTTGTTGGCGCGGTTACTTCTCGCACCCGCAGAATTGCCCATTGGTATTGTCACTACCATTGTTGGAGCACCCATTTTCATCTACTTATTGCGTAAAAACGAATACTTATTTTAACATGATTGCTACTCAAAATCTAACTTATGAAGTCAATGGAAAAGTCTTAATAGAAGATATTTCTACGGTGTTTAATGTCAATGAAATCAATTTAATCATTGGTGCAAATGGAGCCGGCAAATCTACATTAATCAATTTGTTGTGTAATCAAATCAATCCAACAAAAGGGAGCGTAATATATGAAGGATTAAAAACTCAGTTACCATCAGAATTGTCAAAAGTTAGGGCAGTTTTGTCCCAACACATTGACATGGCTTTTCCGCTGACAGTTCATGAAATTGTACTTATGGGAAGGTATCCCCATTTCTCTCATCAACCCACAGAAAAGGACCATCAAATCGTCAAAGAAGCAATGGATTTATTTCAAATCAATGCCTTTTCTAATCGAAACTATCAAACTTTAAGTGGAGGCGAAAAACAACGAGTGCATTTTGCAAGAGTCATGGCACAAATATGGCCTGATGGGAAAGAACAAACCAAATATCTATTGTTGGATGAGCCACTCACCTATTTGGACGTGTGTTATCAGTTCGATTTCATTAATAAAATAAAAGCAATCATGCAATTGCAACCTATGGTGGTGATTGGTGTGTTACACGATTTGAATTTAGCATCTCAATATGCGAATCAGGTTTTGTTGCTTGAAAATGGGAAAGTCTTTCAATCGGGAGTTCCTGAAAAGGTGTTAACCAAAGAAACCATTTCAAAGGTATTTGATTTAGAACCCACCTTCTTTACTGATAGTAACGGAAAACGGCACCTTAGTTTTTAAAATGAAAAACGTTGAAAATATTCTACAATCTCAATAACAACCCTACAATTCAATTTTAGTGAAGTGTTGTTAATCAGCAAAATAACCTTGGGGTAATTCTTGAATATGCTGATGTATCAAAAATAGATGCGATGAATATATTGGACTCTAAATTTAAAATCAAAGACCTTTTCCCATTATTAAAAGAAACTGCAATCAAGTGGAATTCGGACAATCCATTTCGATTAGGCGCCGTGGTGGCCTATTATGCCGTCCTTTCGTTACCTGGATTAATGGTTTTACTAATCAATATGGTGGGATTTATTTGGGGAAAGGAAATAGTGGCAGGTCAATTGACCAACGAAATTGCTTCAGCAATAGGAACTGATGCTGCTACAGCCATACAAAGCATGGTCAGTGAAACACAAGGGGAAAACAAAACACTGATATCGTCGATTATCGGTATTGCCACTTTGGTTTTTGGAGCAACTGGTGTATTCTATCAATTACAATTGTCATTAAATGAAATTTTCGAAATTAAAATAGATCCTGATGCGGGAGTTCTAAAAGTAGTAACAGACCGTGCAAGAGGCTTCGGATTTATTTTAGTCATTGGTTTTCTGCTATTAACCTCTTTTGTGGTATCCGCTGGAATTAACATCCTCAGTGACTATATAGTTCGATTGTTTCCAGACGTATTTCTGTACCTTGCTTATGCTTTGAATTTGGTGCTTTCATTGTCCATTATTGCCATTTTATTTTCTCTGATATTTAAGTATTTACCCGACATTAGAACTTCATGGAAAACTGTACTTCCTGGAGCAATCATCACTTCTATTTTATTTGTTTTAGGTAAAGAATTGTTGGGCTTTTACTTTGGAAAAGCCGATCCTGCATCTGCTTATGGTGCAGCAGGAAGTATAGTTTTAATTCTGCTATGGGTTTCCTACTCTTGCTTAATTCTATTTTTTGGTGCTGAATTTACTTGGGTCTACGCTAAAAAATATAGTCGTCAAGTCGTACCCAATAAGAATGCCATTCAATACAAAGAAAAAGAAGTCGTTGTTTCTAAGGGTTGTGACATTCCCGATGAAGACTGCGAAGAAGAAAAGTAAAAAGTAGGTAAAAATAAACTGTTTTTTTTAATACCTTGCTTTAAAACAAATACAGATATGAAACGAATGTCGCCTACTCGGTTTTTAGCATTAATCCTATTCACATTTGGGATCACCTATTTAGAATTTGATGATTTAACCTTCACCAATAACATCCGACCATACATCATGTTGTTGATTGGTTTGTTAGTGTTTTTATATTCGTTTAAACGGAGTAAATAGTATATCACTTGCAACACATTCCTTATTTGTTGTGTCTTTCTAATTCCAAACCCTACCCTATGAAAAAAAATATAGTCCTGCTATTTATAGCACTTTCTCAAATCTGTATTGCAGCAACAGACACACTTAATGTGAATTCTAAAATTACGGATGTAACTGTCTTTTTTAGTGGAGCTCAAATAACACGTGAAGTAAAATTGAATCTAACTAAAGGAAAACACACCTTATTCTTGGATAAACTCCCACAAGAAGTTAATCCAGAAAGTATTCAAGTAAAAGGATTAGATGGGCTTCAGATTTTATCAGTAAAACATCAATATAACTTTCAGAGTAAAACAAATAAAACCGCAGAGGAGAAAGCGCTTGAAAAGCAAATTGAAGCATTAGAACTAGAATTGTATAAGGTAGTTAGTGCCGTTAATGTATACAATACTGAATTGAGTATTTTAATGGATAACAGTCAACTTTCAAAGGATAATCAAGGCAACACAGTTGCTACAATAAAGGAGGCCGCTGACTTTTATAGAAGTCGATTAACAGAGATTAATGGAAAGAAAATTGAATTAAATGAAAAGTCCAAAGTGATTAAAGAAGACATGAAGAAGGTGTATGCTAAAATCAATAAACTGCGCTCAGAAAACGCAAAAACATACAGCCAAATCTATATTTCGCTAGAATGTAAACAAATCATCAATAAGATTCTAAGTGTTGATTACATTGTTAATTCTGCAGCTTGGGAGCCAAAGTATGACTTTAGAGTAGATGAAATAAATAAGCCGCTAAATTTAGTGTATAATGCCAAGGTTTACCAAAGTACAGGTGAAGATTGGGATGGAGTTTCGATAACATTATCATCAAACAACCCAACTTTAAGCGGAGAAAAGCCTGAATTAATTAGATGGTATGTGGGAAGAGAAAATAAATACAATCAATCTGATAACAAGAAAGAGACATCAGCAATAAGTGGAAATATAATGGATGCGCAAAATGGAGAGAATCTGCCGTTTGCAAATATCTCTTTGAATCAAAATGGAAATACAATAGCAGAAGTAAATTCAGACTTTAATGGCAATTATACGATCAAACCTCTTCCAGTAGGTAGATATAGTGTTTCTGTTTCTTATGTTGGTTACAACTCTGTTTCAGTAACGATTGATTTAAATGCAAACCAAACACTTTACAAAGATTTCTATTTATATGGCAATAATAACTTGAGGGAAATTGAAGTGATTAATTATAAAGAACCTTTAGTAGAAATAGATAAAGGGACTTCTGGAGGTAGAATTAGTTCTGAAGAAATTAAGTCTATGGCTGTGCGGTCATCTAGTGCTATCAAAAAATCAAAAGGCATAAACATTAGAGGTGCTCGTTCAAATTCATCAGATACTTATATTGATGGTGTTAAAATAATTGGAAGTGCTACGGAGAAAGACTTAATTTCTAACTCATTGAATAATAACAACAATATTAGTTATGAAATTCTTATCCCTTATACTATTAAATCTGATGGAGAGGACAATAATATTAAAATTAAAGAAGTAGACTTAAAAGTAGATTACCTATATAAAGCGGTACCTAAAATTAAAGCGGAAGCCTTCTTGATGGCTGATATTACTGAATGGAATAAACTAAACCTATTATCAGGGAATTCTAGTATTTTTTATCAGGGAACTTTTGTTGGTGAAGCGTACCTAGATGTAGAGCAAACTACGGATACACTATCCATTTCTTTAGGTAGAGATCAAAACGTTATTTTAAAAAGAGAAGTGAATAAAGAGATTTCTACCAAGCGTATCTTCGGTAACAATGCAAAAGAAACTCAAGGGTTAGATTTAACAATTAGAAATACTAAGAATGTGCCGATTAAAATAGTTATCGAGGATCAATACCCACTAAGTGACCGCGATTACATAGAAGTGGAACTACTCGAAAACTCTGGCGCTAAAGTGGATAAAAAAGAAGGAAAACTCTCATGGAACATTGAACTAGCTCCTGAAGAAACTAAAAAACTAACGTTTAGCTATTCTGTTAAATATCCTCAATAGGCTGATGTAATATTTGAACCTTCCTTTTCATGTTGTAAACTAAAAAGAGCCATAAATTTTATGGCTCTTTTTAATTAAACTATTCTCTATTCTATAGCTTTAACATTCTCAATTTCTATCCTCGACAATTCTTCTAATTCTCCTTTTTCATATTCCTCTGCAAAAAGATACAAATCCATGCCCTTTTCACCTTTATAATTAATGTAGTCTTGAAATAATATTCCATCAATCTTACGCTTATTAATAGCCTTTCGGAAACGTGTTCCCCCATCATTCTCGATAAAGCTGTAAGCTAGATAATCTATTTCATGAGTGTTTTCATTAATCCAATACAGGTATTCATCTTGATAATCTTTTCCTCCATTTTCCTCATCAAAAGTGATAACAACTAATTGGTAGGCAGTATCATTTATTATAGACTGTCCTTTATAATCGGCATTCACTGCTGGATCATTCAGTTTATGGGGTATTTGAACAAAATAAATGACTGAATTTATAGCATTTTTATTGTTATTCCATTCTTTCTCGGAAATCTCAGCTTTTTTGCCATCGATGGTTAATTCATAATTACCATCTTTTAAAGTATGGTTTAGTTTTTTCCCTTCATCATTAAATTCCTGCATTTCATAAGTATAGCTTGCCTCTTCATTCTTGAAAGAATAATGCTTCTTTCTAAAGTCAAAGCTGTAATGAGCTTGATTATATTTTGAACCACCATGCGCTTTTATGGCCGCTGCTATTAATTGCTCTGCCTCAGTGATTTCTTTTACAGTATCTTTTAGGTGTTCTTCTTGAGAAACGTCATCTGTAACAGATTGATTACATGCCATCAAACTTAAACCTAAACCGAACGCGGTTATTCCATTTCTAATTTTCATTCTAGTTTTTTTGGGAACTCAAAAGTACAATTTATTAACAATCACCGTAAAAAATAACCAGCAATATATCTGACATATAGGATTCTTAACTTTTATCTTCTATTTTTGATTTTAAATAATTTTAACATATCCCTATGACTTCTATTGGTATTTTAACCCTGATTGCCGTATTGCTAATATACGTGCTAGACCCACTTGTCGAAAAAAAATTCAATTACGACATTATCAGAAATGACCGAAAATGGATTCTATTAATAATCGGAGCATTTTCCTTAGTATTGATTTTTAACCCATTTTGCCGAACTGAAGCGGGTTACAGAACATTTGTTGAAACGATAAATGGCAATGAAAAAGTGTTTTTTAAGCCTGGATTTCACTTTGCAGGTTTCTTTAGTAAAACGACTGACTACCCTGATGTAATCACGACTGTATTTGCATCGGAAGAAAATAAAAATGTGACTACAACAGAGCCTGCATTCATAATCCGTTTTAATGATGCAACTAAAGCAACAGCCCAAGCTACCATTAGATGGAGTTTACCAGCGGATGAAATTCCTATGATTAAAATACACAGAGCTTACAGAAGCCCTGAACGTTTAGCCAAAACATCCTTAGTACCATACGCTAGAGAATGTCTTAAATTTGCCGCTCAATTGATGGAATCAGAAACGCACTATAGTGGAGGTCGTTCTAAACTAAAGGAAGACTTTAGAGATCAATTACAAAATGGCCAATACGTTTTAGAATATAAAACGGAGTATAAGTTTGACACTCTAACCAATGAAAAGGAGAAAATCACGACTTCTTATATTCGTCGTGGTCAAGATGGTTTGGCCACAAGAATAGAGTCGGATATCCAACAATATGAAATTCGAGTAAATTTTGCAGCTATCGATGAAGTTGATTACGAAGATCAAGTGGATAAAAAGCTGGCTCAAAAAATCGAACAATCAACTTTAGAATCTGTAAGTAAGCAAGCATTAATTACGGCACAGCAAGAAGCGCTAACCGAAAAAGCAAAAGGTGAGCAGATGCTAGCAAAAGTAAAGGCAGAACAAGAAGCAGATAAGCTACAGGCAGTTATTCAGGCGCAAAAAGCAAAGGAAGTAGCTAAAGAAGAAGCTTTACAAGCCAAGTATATTGCGGATAAAATAGCAGAAGAAGGTCGTGCACAAGCTGAGGCCAACAGGGCATTGGTTTCCGCCGGACTTACTCCTGTTCAACGTATGACCATGGAAATTGAAATAGCAGACAAAGTGAGTTCTAACATGGCTAAAATCCAATTTCCTGAAATTATGATTTTTGGAGGAGATGGAAAAAACTCTCCAACAAACCCATTTGATGCCGTAGGACTAGATGCCTACAGAAAAATCGTCAAAGAGATTGGTCGTTCTAAATAGTTGATCTGTGAATCACAACAGAATAAAAAAATACCCGAAATCTAGCTGTAGTCTAGATTCCGGGTATTCAAATCACACCAAGAAAAGTCGATTTTATTTGATATTTAAATTTCCTTGAAACAGGTTCACAGTAACTGTTGATGCTACACCATTCGCTTTGGTACTTTCATTCCCAATAAAATGATTTAGACTACTGTTACTGCCATTTTGAACAATAAATTCACTAACTACATTGGGTACATTTATGGAAGAATAGTTAGAGGAGGCAATAAGATTGTAACCAGATTTAGGATGAAACTGAATATTTATATTCGAATATTTTCCTTCAATCTCCACTTCACTAAAAGCTTCCCCTACTTCACCAATGGAAACATCTCCTTTGAACGTTGTCAGCTCAATATTATTCGTGATTTCTTTAATCGATAAAGGAGAATACTTAAAGGCACCTTCCAAACCACTAATTGTATTCAAATTGATTGTACTTTTAAAAGCGTTAGTTACCTTCACCTCTCCTCCATTATTCGCATTTAGACTTGAGTAGCTCAAAGCTAATTTTGCATTTCCGATATCCTTCATTGAAAAGGATGATTTAAAACCATCCATTTCTAGCGATTCTACATTCCCCGCTATAGAAAAACTACCATACTTTACTGAACCATGAAGCTTAGAAATAGTATTAGAAAAATTAAAACTACTTTTGAATCCTACGATGTCCAATTCTTCTAGTTTTCCCAAACTAACAGAAGAATAATTAGACTTTAATTTTAACTTTTGGGCTGATTTGCCTGAGAGCGAAGATTTAAATAAGGTTACCGCTCCTCCCTTTCCAAAATCTTTGAGGGCTGCGTTTCCATATTTCATCGAAATATTGATTTCATCCGTGATGTTTCCAACATTCAGATCGCCTTTAAACAAAACTGCAGTTAAACTTCCAAAAACATCTTCCATATTAATATTGGCATATGTATTTTTTAAGTCATAACTCATATCTTTTGGAGCCTTAATTTGATAGCTTATATTAAACTGTTTAAATTCAATATCATCTCCCGAATCTGTTTTGGCCTTATTTCGTTTTTTTGAATTAGTACAATTACAGTTTTGAATATCATCCCAATTCGTCTTCACTTCAATTTGATCACTTTTAGATTCTAATTCAAATGTAAAGTCGGCTAATGCTTTCTTTTCATCATCCTCATTATCGGTTTCAATCGTAAAAATGGCGGTTACTTCTATGTTTGGCTCATTCCAAATAGAAATATCTATCTGTCCGTTATTGTTATGTAATAGGAACAGATTTATCCCATTAGCTGAAATACTTTTGGTCATCGTTTTCGATTCACCTTTAATATTGAAAACTCGATTTACTATTGAGTCATCTTCCTCCATTTCAAAAAGATCAAATCCTTCAAAACCATCCATTTCAGCATCCATTTCTCCTATTTCTAAATTTCCTAAAGAAGCTACAGGCTTTTTTATAGAAGGAATTGGTGACACATTGGGCAATTGTACCTTAATGGGAACTGCATAGTTATTAGAGGATATTGAATTGATTGGCGTATCTATGACATCAATCGTTTTTGCTTGTGCGACCTCTTCTTCGATCAGTCGCTTTGGCTTAAAATAATTGCTATAGGTATCCAATGGAGAAACCAATTTAATTTTTACGGGCTCGTAGTTGTATTTTATTTCCTTTGCTTCATTTGAAATGGTCATCATTACGATGGCGCTTATTATACTAATTGTTGCTGTCATGATCAAAAAGTTATTAAAATTCCACCATTTCATCGTTTTTGGTGGAATCACATGAGTGGATACCATCAATCGCACATCGGCCATACTTACCGAAACAGGCAGCTTTTTTGCTGACTCAAAATAATGTGCAACTGTTTTATTTTTCATTCTTTACATTATTTAGAAATGCCTAAACCATTTCTGTTATAAAAAAATCGACATAATTATGGAAGATCGACTGTCAATCGACTCACCTTTAAGCTGATCAGACTTAAAGTAATTCGCTAATGCTACTCTTCCCCTTTTCAATCGCTGCTTAACAGCTGACTCTGAACTTTTTTGAATTTCGCATACTTCCCGAATTGAAAAACCACTTATCTCAAAGAGAATTAATGCCTCCTTTTGATTTATTGGTAAAGTGTTTAAGGCCTCATACAACACCTGGATATCTAAACGAGTCTCTGCATCCAAGGATTCATCTTTGATTAAATTGGCGCTTTTCTCATTATATGTACCTCCAAACTTCAACCTCCTATTCTTTTTATTTAACAGATTAGTTGCAATTGAAAATAAATAACTTAAAAATGCCTTTTCCTCCTTTAATTGATGAAATTGTTCCAAAGCACACAAAATGGACTCTGATATCAAATCTTCTGCTTCCATTAGGCCATATGCTCGAGCATGGCAAAATCTAGCAAAAGATTCATGAACTGGTTCATAAAGTCTTAAAAATGTGGTTTGGTATTTTTCCATTTTTTACTCTTCGTAAGAGTGGCTTTCATTAAGTAGGTACCCTAAACTCATAAAAAGTGACATTGCAGAGAAAGTTTTTTTTAATTCAAACGGATACAATAACTTAGTGTTACCTTTTGAATTTTAATCTGAAATATAGTCAATATATTAATCATACATTCCATTTCTGTTTTCTTAGTTTTGCCCTATGCGAATAGATAAATACATTTGGTGTGTTCGACTTTGTAAAACACGATCATTGGCTTCAAAATTGGTATCAGATGAGAAAGTAAAATTAAACGATGAGTTTATTAAATCTTCTAAAATTGTAAAAGTTGGTGATGTCGTAGTGATAAAGGAAATTCCAATTTGGAGGAGCTTTAAGGTTTTGGATATCCCTAAAAGCAGAGTTGGCGCTCCGCTGGTTAAAGACTTAATAGTTGAAACTACTTCTGAGGAGGATATGGCATTACTTGAAGAGGTAAGAGAAACCAACCGACAAAACCTTCAGTTTGGAATTAAAGGTCGTCCTACGAAGAAAAATAGACGAAACCTTGATGGATTTAAATTTAATTAGAGCTATCGTAAAAGCATAAAAAAAGGCTATCTCATTTGAGATAGCCTTAAAGAAATTTGACAATAACTGATTACTTACCAGTTAATTTTGCTTTCATTATTTTATAATTCTCATTATCCCCTTCGTTGATGTATACCTTCATCAATGAATCCATTGTTGCTCTGTCAGAAGGGTCAATTTCATGTGCTTTCTTTAAAGGTCCTTTAGCTTTTGCAAAATATTCTTGAGCTTTTGCTGTAGCTTCTTTGATTTTAGTGGTTTCTTTATAATTTAACTCATTCGCTTTATTGTTATAAACTGCTGCTTGGTTAAAATACATCGCTCCTAAATTGTAGGCGGCATCAAAATAGTCAGGTTTCAATTCTAAAGCCTTCTTGTAATCTGCTTCAGCTTTTTCAAAGTTTTCCATTTTATCATGAATTGTACCTCTCGCAAAAACTAATAAGGAATTTTCAGGATCTTTAGAAATTGCTAAATCTAGGTTTTTTAAAGCTTCGACACTTTTTCCTGTTTGTAGATAGTAATCTAACTCTTCAATAATTAAAGCTTTATCTTCTGGGTATGCTTTTCTTCCTTCTTGAATGGTAGCTACTGCACTAGTGGTATCCCCCATTTTTCTATATAATGCAGCTTTATAACCATATACTTTTGCTCCTTCGTGATTCAATTCAATCAACTTTGAATAATATTTTAAAGCTTTATCGTATTGTTGGCTATTTTCAGCAGCTAAAGCAGAATTGTAGATCGCTAAAGTGTCAATTCTATTATTCAACTCTGTTAAATACATTGACGTTTCAAAGTTCTCTAAAGCTCCTTTTGGATCTTTGTTTTGAAACGCCTCTACTCCTTTATTTATATATGCATTGGCCATTACAGGAATCTTATATCCCATAACATCTCTATGCCAATCGCTATCTTCGTATTTAGTTTGTTTGTTGCTAATTACATTTTTCAACATAGCTCGTCCTGCTTCTGTATTCAAATCTGCATTCTTAATGCTTTCATTGTCTTCCACATTGTACTTTAGCATTTTTGTATAAAACTCCATTGATTTATCCAAAGCATTTGGAATAGACGCTCTACATTCTTCAGGAGCAGCTGTTAAGGCATTGAAATAAAGGTTTCCACCATAATAATAGGTTTTAGCCCATGTATTAGTTGACGACTCATTTGCTGCAGACTCAATCGCAGCTATCCCCTTTTTCAACTCACTACAATCTTTATCACGTTGAAATGATTTATTGTAATTGAATGCAGAAATCACTTTAGATTTCTGAGCGAAGGCGGTCGAACCTCCAATTAAAGCAATTCCTAAAAGGGCAATTGTCTTCGTTTTCATAATTTCTATCTTAAATTGTTTTTCGTAAAATTAATTTTCCTCTGTGGAATTATCAACATCCTTGCCACTTTCATTTTCCTCGGTATCCGTATTGGCCTCTGAGTCCTCATTCACGATTAAGTTTCCATCTTCATCATAAATTTCTTCTACTTCTTCTTCCACATCCACTTTAGCAACTGCAGCAATTGAATCAGTTGATTTAAGGTTAATTAACCTTACACCTTGAGTTGCTCTCCCCATTACTCTTAGATCAGCAACTGCTATTCTAATCATAATACCTGAACGATTAATTATCATTAAATCATTCTCATCGGTTACTAGTTTGATAGCGATAAGATTTCCAGTCTTCTCTGTAATACTTAGCGTCTTTACACCTTTTCCTCCACGGTTAGTAATTCTATAATTTTCTACACCGTCTTCAGGGTCATTCAAGAATGATCGTTTACCATAACCTTTTTCAGAAACAACTAAAACTGTTTGCTCCATAGGTTTATCAACAGTTACCATACCGATCACTTCATCATCGTCATTCGCTAGAGTTACCCCTCGAACTCCTGAAGCATTTCTTCCCATTGGACGCACCTTACTCTCGTTAAATCGAATCGCTCTACCTGACTTCAATGCCATCATTATTTCGTCGTTACCAGAAGTAAGCTTAGCTTCCAATAAGATATCGTTTTCACGAATGGTTATAGCGTTAATTCCGTTAGTTCTAGGTCTAGAATAAGCTTCTAAGGTGGTTTTCTTAATCACACCCTGTTTTGTACACATTACAATGTAATTGTTGTTGATGTACTCTGTATCAGTCAAGTCTTTTACATTGATGTAACCTTTCACATTATCATCAGGCTCAATGCTGATTAAGTTTTGAATTGCACGTCCTTTTGATGTTTTACTTCCTTCAGGAATTTCAAAAACACGCATCCAAAAACACTTCCCTTTTTCAGTAAATATTAATAAATAATTGTGTGTTGTAGCAGTAAATAGATGTTCTAAGAAATCTGCATCTCTAGTTGCACTAGCCCTACTTCCTTTACCACCTCTATTTTGTCGCTTGTATTCGGAAAGTTGCGTCCTTTTAATGTATCCTAGATGAGAAATTGTAACTACCACATCTTCATCAGGAATCATATCTTCTATGGTAAAGTCTTCAGCAGAATACTCAATGATACTTCTACGCTCATCTCCATACTTATCTCGAATTTCTTCCAATTCTTCTTTAATGATACTCATTCTAAGCGCCTCATCACCAAGAACACTCTCTAAGTATGCAATCAGCTTCATTAACTCAGCATACTCCTCTTTTAACTTATCTCTTTCAAGTCCGGTTAACTTTTGAAGTCTTAAATCAAGAATAGCTCTCGCTTGTATTTCAGAAAGCGAGAAACGAGCCATCAATTCTTCCCTAGCAATTTCAGGAGTTTGGGACCCTCTAATTAAAGCAATAACTTCATCTAAATTATCAATCGCAATGATTAATCCTTCGATAACGTGTGCTTTTTCTTGCGCTTTTCTCAGGTCATATTCAGTTCTTCTAACTATTACTTCATGTCTAAAAGATACGAACTCTCGGATCATATCTTTTAAGTTTAACACTTCAGGCCTACCTCCAACTAAAGCAATGTTATTTACACTAAATGAAGTCTGTAGAGCGGTATACTTATACAAATTATTTAAGACAACATTCGTAATAGCGTCTCGCTTTAAATCGTAAACAATTCGCATTCCATCTCTATCAGATTCATCATTGATATCTGAAATACCTTCAATTTTCTTATCATTAACTAAATCTGCTGTTCTTTTAATTAAATCAGCTTTATTAACCTGATAAGGAATTTCCGTTACAATAATTTTTTCCTTCCCGTTGCTGTCTATTTCTATCTCAGCTTTAGCACGCATTACAATACGACCTTTTCCAGTCTCAAATGCATCTTTCACTCCTTCGTATCCGTAAATAATACCACCAGTTGGAAAATCTGGCGCTTTTACGTGTTGCATTAATTCAGATACTTCGATGTCATTGTTATCGATATAAGCAATTGTGCCATTAATTACCTCCGTTAAATTATGAGGAGCCATATTGGTTGCCATACCTACAGCAATTCCCGAAGCTCCATTAACTAAAAGATTCGGGATTCTAGTAGGCAAAACCGTTGGTTCCTCTAAAGAGTCATCAAAATTTAAACGAAAATCAACTGTTTCTTTATCGATATCAGCCAACATCTCTTCTGAGATTTTTCTTAACCTAGCTTCTGTATATCGCATTGCGGCCGGACTATCTCCATCTACGGATCCAAAGTTACCCTGACCATCTACTAACATATACCTTAACGACCATGGTTGTGCCATACGCACCATTGTATCGTATACAGCAGTATCACCATGCGGGTGATACTTACCTAACACCTCTCCAACAATTCTAGCTGACTTTTTATAGGCTCTATTAGAAAGTAGTCCTAAATCTTGCATCGCATAAAGTATACGTCTGTGAACAGGTTTCATACCATCCCTAACATCAGGCAACGCTCTACTTACAATAACTGACATCGAATAATCGATGTAGGCGGACTTCATTTCCTCTTCAATATTTATCTGAATTATTTTTTCTCCTTCTGCCATTTTTACAGTCTGATTTTTACAATAAATTTATACGTTTAAACAACGTTCGAAGATAAGCATTTAAGCAGGTTTGAGTAGGTTTTTGTAGGTCTACTTACTAACAAAATTCTGTTGATAAAAACGATTTGGAGCGGCTTTTGTAGATAAGCATCAAATTAATTTTGATATATTAAGATAAATCTTAAATTTCGTCAAGAAAGAAACATTTTGTTATCTTAAAACGTCTTAGTTTTAAAGCACCGTTTTAGATAACTATATATCCCTAATGATTATGGAATCAAATTTTTCACAAAGAGTAAAAGATGTCATCACATACAGCCGAGAAGAAGCACTAAGGTTAGGACATGATTACATTGGTATTGAGCATCTAATGTTGGGAATGATTCGTGAAAATGAAGGTGTGGGAGTTCAATTGCTTAAAGCTCTTGGAACCGACCTATCACTTTTGAGAAAACGAATTGAAAACTCGACTAAGGTAGGAAGCAATAGCCCATTCCAACTTTCAAACATACCTTTAGTTAAGCAAGCTGAACGTGTTTTAAAAATTACCTATTTAGAAGCTAAATTGTTCAATCAATCCATGATTGGAACAGAGCATCTTTTACTTTCTATTTTAAAAGACAATAATAACATAGCGACACAAGCATTGGAAGAACAAAACGTAAATTATGACAACATAAAGGAAGAGTTGGAAGCCACGCTATCCAATCGTCCTAGAACAACAGATGAAATTCCTGGAAGTACAAATGATGATGAAAGTAGCAGCTTTATGGGTGGTGACTCATCGGGAAGCGATTCAGGTTCATCTAGAAAACCAACAGATAGTAAATCTAAAACTCCAGTTTTAGACAACTTTGGTCGTGACTTGACTGCAATGGCAGAGGAAGACAAGTTGGATCCAATTGTAGGTCGAGAAAAGGAGATTGAGCGAGTGTCTCAAATCTTAAGTAGAAGAAAAAAGAATAACCCTATATTAATAGGTGAGCCTGGTGTAGGTAAATCTGCAATTGCAGAAGGGTTAGCTTTAAGAATTGTACAAAAGAAAGTTTCTAGAGTGCTTTTTAATAAACGAATTGTTACTTTAGATTTAGCCTCATTAGTTGCTGGCACAAAATATAGAGGACAATTTGAAGAGCGAATGAAAGCCGTAATGAATGAATTGGAAAAGTCTCCCAACATCATTCTATTCATCGATGAAATACACACCATTATTGGTGCCGGTGGAGCTTCAGGATCATTAGATGCCTCTAACATGTTTAAGCCCGCATTAGCAAGGGGTGAAATTCAATGCATTGGTGCAACTACATTAGATGAGTTCCGTCAGCATATCGAGAAAGATGGTGCATTAGAAAGACGATTTCAAAAAATAATAGTGGAGCCAACTACTCCCGATGAAACCGTTCAAATTTTGAACAATATTAAAGAGCGTTATGAAGATCACCACAATGTTATTTACACCAAAGAAGCAATTGAGGCATGTGTCCAATTGACAAATAGATACATGAGTGACAGACATTTACCTGATAAGGCAATCGATGCTCTAGATGAAGCTGGTTCTAGAGTACACATCACTAACATCAGGGTACCACAAAACATTATAGATATTGAAAAGCAAATTGAAGAAGTAAAGGAGAAAAAAAATCAAGTTGTTAAGAAACAGAAATACGAGGAAGCAGCTCAATTACGGGATTCTGAGCGTCAACTATCGGAAGCTTTAGAAGCAGCAAAAATAGCGTGGGAAGAAGAAACGAAGGCCAATCGTGAAACTGTAACTGAAGAAAATGTTGCAGAAGTAGTTTCTATGATGACGGGAATTCCTGTTCAGCGGGTTGCTCAGAAAGAAGGAAAGAAATTAGTGCAAATGATGGACGAAATACAAGACAAAGTAATCGGCCAAAATGACGCAGTGATTAAGGTGGTAAAAGCCATTCAAAGAAACCGTGCAGGTTTAAAAGATCCAAACAAACCCATTGGTTCATTTATTTTCTTAGGTCCTACTGGAGTTGGAAAAACGCAATTGGCTAAAGTATTGGCACGTCATTTATTCGATAATGATGATGCTTTAATCCGAATTGACATGAGTGAGTACATGGAGAAATTTGCCGTTTCAAGATTGATTGGAGCACCTCCTGGATATATCGGTTATGAAGAAGGTGGACAGCTGACTGAAAAAGTAAGACGTCACCCCTATTCAGTAATTCTTTTAGATGAAATTGAGAAAGCTCACCCAGACGTTTTTAACCTATTGCTTCAAATACTAGATGATGGTCAGATTACTGATTCATTAGGAAGGAAAGTGAGTTTTAAGAACACCATCATTATCATGACTTCTAATATTGGGGCAAGACAATTAAAAGATTTTGGTCAAGGAGTTGGGTTTAAAACAAGTGCTAAAGCTTCAGGCGCAATGGATCATAGTAAAAGTGTTATCCAAAGTGCGTTAAAGAAAACCTTTGCACCTGAGTTCCTAAATAGAATTGATGATATTATGATCTTTAATTCATTGCTACAAGAGGATATTCACAAGATTATTGATTTAGAATTAGAAAGTCTTTACAAGAGAACCAGAGAACTAGGTTTTACTGTAGAAATTTCGGAAAAAGCCAAAGATTTTATCGCTGAAAAGGGATTTGACGCAGATTATGGAGCTCGTCCTTTAAAGCGAGCAATTCAAAAGTATTTGGAAGATCCTTTAGCTGAAGAAATCATTAAATCTAATTTAGTGGAAGGTGATATGATAAGTATCAAATTTGATGATGAGAAAAAAGAAATCAAAATTGACATCATCAAACCAAAGGCTAAGAAAAGTAAGAAAGAAGAAGATCAGGAATAATAGTTATTCTTAATAACCTTAAAAAGGATTCACTTTCGTGAATCCTTTTTTTTTTTGCAATCTATCAATCAGAATGAATAACCATTAATACATCTTCTTGATTCTGTTATTTCATAAACAAAAAGCTCCGGAAAATTAATTCCAGAGCTTTTTCAATTTATAAAATAAGAATAGAACAATTTCTATCCATTAAAACGGTCAATCACTTTTTGACTTACACCTGTATTAGAGAATCCTCCATCATGGAATAAGTTCTGCATGGTTACATATTTTGTCAAATCTGAGAACATGGTAATGCAATAATTTGCGCAATCAATTGCGCCTGCATTTCCCAGTGGAGACATTTCGTCCGCATAACTAATGAATCCATCAAATCCTTTTACTCCACTACCTGCAGTGGTCATTGTTGGAGATTGTGAAATTGTATTTACTCTAACTTTCTTAGAAACCCCAAGTTGATATCCAAAACTTCTTCCAATACTTTCTAACAAAGATTTAGCATCAGCCATATCGTTATAATCAGGAAAAACACGCTGTGCAGCAATGTATGATAATGCCACCACAGAGCCCCACTCATTTAATGCATCTAATTTCAATGCAGTTTGCATGGTTTTGTGAAATGATAATGCGGAAATATCAAGCGTTTTGTGGAAAAAGTCATAATTTGTATCGGTGTAGTGCTTCCCTTTCCTCACATTTGGTGACATTCCGATTGAGTGCAATACAAAGTCTATCTTTCCACCCAATATTTCCATAGATTGAGAAAATAAATTTTCTAAATCTTCTAATGATGTTGCATCTGCTGGAATTACTTGAGCATTACATTTCTCCGCTAAGTTATTTATTTCTCCCATTCTTAGTGCAATAGGCGCATTTGTTAACGTAAATGTTGCTCCTTCTTCATGAGCTCTCTCCGCAACTTTCCAAGCGATTGATTGCTCGTTTAGTGCTCCAAAAATAATTCCTCTTTTCCCTTTTAATAGGTTGAATGATGGATTTGACATAATTAAATATTAAAAATTTGTAGTTTGACAAATATATAAAAACAAGTTAAGCATTACTTAAGCATTACTCATTTAAAAGGGCCTTCGCATTATCAATTGCTGCACTAGTAGTTTTGGAACCACTTAGCATTTTTGCTAACTCTTCTATACGCTCTTCTTGATTTAAGACCTTAATGTATGAATGGGTTTCACCATTAACATCTTCTTTGTATACCTTCAAATGGCTAACACCTTTAGCAGCCATTTGTGGTAAGTGGGTAATACTAATGATTTGTAACTCCTGACTCATTGATTTCAATATCTCCCCTACTTTATCAGCAATTTCACCGGAAACACCTGTGTCAATCTCGTCAAAAATAATGGTAGGCATTTTTTCCTTTCTAGCCAATATACTTTTTATAGCCAACATTAATCGCGACAGTTCTCCTCCAGAAGCTACTTTTGACAACTCTCTTTTCTCCAACCCCTTATTGGCCGTAAAAAGAAACTTAATTACCTCTAGTCCATTCTCTGAATAAGTCGAAAGTGTTTCGAATTCTATGGTCAATTGAGCATTTTTCATACCCAATCGATCTAAAATCGTTTTCACCTCTGATTCTAACTTTTGCTTAATTGCTTTTCTATTTGCAGTAATTATAGCTGCTTTCTCTTTTAAAATAGCTGCAGATTGGGATAATGAGCGTTTTATCATTTCCACATCACTATCAAAATTGGAAATCGTTAATAACTTCTGTTCAATTTCATTTTTTAAAGTAACTAGATCTGTCACATTTGAAGTATGGTGCTTTTTCTGCAGATTATATATCGCTGATAGTCGGCTACGGATATATTCCAATCGCTCTGGATCGTAATTTAACTCCTCGTTTTCTTCTTCTAAAGTTGCAACAATATCTTCTAATTCTATAGTCACACTTTTAAAGCGATCTAAAAGTTCTAATGCCACTTTATTGTGTTTTAAAGCTTCTGTCAATGAAGACTTAGCCATTCTCAAGCTATCAATTACATTCTCTTCTTGATCCTTCAATAGGTTTAATGCCGTACTCAATTGAATTTTTGTATCCTCTACATGAACCAAGGCATCTTGTTCCTCTTCTAAATCTACATCTTCGTTTTCAATCAATTGCAACTGATCTAATTCCTCAAACTGAAACTGTAGAAAGCTTTCTTCTGCTTTAGCTTGAACAATACTCAACTCCTTTTCAGCCAATTGTTTTTTTAACTTTCGATAAGTATCATATTCAGCCTTATACGCTTGAATTGCGTTTTTATTTTCAGCATAGGCATCTACAACTTTTAACTGAAAACTATTGTCATTTAACGAAATGGTATGATGTTGCGAATGAATATCAACTAAGTGCTCTCCAATATCTTTTAATTGACTTAAATTAACAGGTGTATCATTAACAAATGCACGAGACTTACCATTAGGAGTTATCTCTCTCCTAATAATAGTTAACGGCTCGTAGTCTAAGTCGAAAGATTCAAAAATGGGTTGAAGATGATAAGTTTCGATTTGAAATTGTGCCTCTATAATACACTTTTTGGAGGTATCTTTTAATGCATTCAAGTCTGCTCGTTGACCTAAAATTAGCCCAAGCGCTCCTAAAAGAATGGATTTACCTGCGCCAGTTTCTCCTGTGATTATTGTAAAAGCTTCATCTGGCTTCATATGAAGCTCCTGAATCAATGCGTAGTTGGATATCTTTAATGAGGTTAGCATATCAACAAAGTTAATTGCTTATTTGAAATTATAAGAACACTTTGAAGTCGATTATCAACAATTATTTGTTGCTCAAAATTTTCTGATAATTGTTTGCATTTCCGGGATCTATTAATGATAATAATGTGACTATCTCTTGTTTATTAGCTGTAGTAGAACCTTTATACAACTGAATAATCTCATCCTTTTTCGCATTAAAAAAAACCTGTAAGTTGTAACTTGACGGCTTTACACTATGAATTGGCTTCAATGCCATTAACCCATCAGAAATTGCTTTGGTCCCTTCAGCTGGGTTTGTACTCATTACATCAAAACCTTTTCTATGATACTCGTAATACAACTTTCGTAAAGGTTTAAATTGTCCATTCATGTAGTTTTCAATTAACCAATACCTGTTCGATTGATCCTCAAATGCTTTCCAACCAGTTTCATTACTTGATTGAGCATTATTTAGAATTTTCATTGCTGTTTGAAAATAGGGCGTGCCTCCTTCTAAAGAAAATGAGTCATAATCAAATCCTAATATCAAGTATACATAGAAAGACAAAATAGCCGGCAATTCTCCATCATATGAGGTTTCAGTATATTGAAGGGGTTCAAATTGGTTGTACTCGAATGTAAAGTTCTTATCCAATACATTCATCGTAGGGCTATAATAATTGGTACCAAAAATAGGTCGACGAGCTTGAATCTGAATTGTTCCTTTAAACTTGTTCGTGCTTATACGATCAGACAAGTTAATCAAAATGTTGCATTCAATTTTTTCTTCGATCTTAAATTGATCATTGGTCCACTTTCTATTATTGACAAATTCACTAACAGCACGTTGGAGATCTTCAAACATTGTCTTTTCACTACCTTCTACTTGGCGAGAATTTACAGTTACCGTGCAATTTAACTCTTGAGCGATAGAATTGTAACTATTGAAAATTAGAAATAACAAAAAAAGAATCCGTAGCATGTGTAAGTAAATGTTAATCGATCAATTCAATAATTTTAGAGATAATATCTGCAGCAATTTCTTGTTTGCTTTTTAACTGAATAGAAGTCACTTTATTGTTAGGTTCAATTAATTTAACTTGATTGGTGTCCCCACCAAATCCTGCTCCTTTATCTTTTAATGAGTTTAGTACTATCAAATCAAGGTTTTTCTTGATCAATTTAGACTTTGCATTTTCCAATTCATTTTCAGTTTCTAATGCAAATCCAACAATAAATTGATTTGGCTTCTTATTGAGGCCTATACTTTTTAGAATATCGGGATTAGGAACCATTTCAAATTGAATACTGTCACCCTTCTTTTTAATTTTTTCATCCGCTGGAGCTGAAGGTCTGTAATCTGCCACGGCAGCCGACATGACAGCAATATCCATATCACCAATATATGAATGAACGGCATCATACATCTCAACTGCAGATGTTACTTTTATCAGTTGCACTCCAATTGGTGGTTTAATGTGAACAGGACCACTTACTAGGATAACCTCTGCTCCATTTTTAAGTGCTTCTTCAGCAATTGCATATCCCATTTTACCAGAAGAATGATTGCCTATAAATCGAACAGGATCTATGGCTTCATATGTAGGACCGGCAGAAACAATCAGTTTCTTTCCTGATAAAGGTCCACTTATTTTAAAATTTTGTAGTTGTTTAACAATCTCTTCAGGCTCTTCCATCCTACCTTCTCCATTGAGTCCACTAGCTAATTCACCTGAGGTAGAATTGATAATGTGATTCCCAAATTTCTTTAGAAGACTTAGGTTTTTTTTCAAAGAAGGATGTTGATACATATCTAAATCCATTGCAGGCGCAATAAATACAGGACAGTCAGAAGAAAGATAAGTCGCTAAAAGCAAACTGTCGCATAGTCCATTGGCCATTTTAGCAATAGTATTAGCCGTTGCTGGCGCAATGACGAAAAGGTCAGCCCACTTCCCTAATGCTACATGATTACTCCATTCACCTGTTTTTTCATTAAAATACTCGGAATAAACAGGATGCTTTGAAAGTGTTGACAAAGTGAGCGCTCCAATAAAATGCAAAGAATCGGGAGTCATGACAACTTTGACATGAGCACCCGATTGCACTAATAATCTGACTAAAGAAGCGCTTTTATACGCTGCAATACTCGCGGTAATGCCAACAAGAACATTCTTACCGCTTAAATTCATATTAATCTTCTGATGAAGCTTTAGGTTCAGCAACTACTTCTGGTCTTCTGAAATATACTTCTCCATTTAAAAATTCCTGAATGGCAAGCGCATTGGGTTTTGGCATACGCTCATAATACTTAGAGATTTCAATTTGTTCTCTATTTTCAAAAATTTCTTCTAAGTTATCTGAAGTTGAAGCAAATTCATTCAATTTTCCAGTTAACTCTTCTTTAATAGCTAAGCTAATTTGGTTTGAACGCTTCGCGATAATCGTAATGGCTTCATAAATGTTACCTGTTGGTTGTTCTAATTCATCCAGATTACGAGTTATCGTAGTAAATGCTGCTTCTGTGTTTTTATTAATCATTCTTATTAAGATTGTTTATTGAGTTCTATTTTTTCTTTTTCCTTAGTAGCATCTGAAAATATTTTTTCAGCCTGAGCTACATACTTTCCACTGCCAAAATTATCAATAAAATTATAATACGCTTCTATTGCACTATTCAGTCGTTCTAATTTTTTCTCTTCTATACTATTTATTGCTAAATAATAAGACGATTGTAAAATTACGAAAGTTATTTCTTCTCTATAGTCTGTATCTGGAAACTGAGACAATGTATTATTTAAGGAAACTATAGCTGCCTCATACTGACGCAATTTATAATAGTTTTTAGCTTTTAAGTATGACTTGGTTTCCAATTTATACCTCAAATTATCCACCAATTCATTGCAAGTGTCCTTTAATTTACTCTCAGGATATCTATTTACAAAAGTTTGCAACTCTTCAAGGGCCCTATAAGTATTCGTTTGATCCAAAGTCGGCTCAGGAGACATCAAATAATTACAATATGCGCTCATGAAGTTACACTCTTCTGCGCGCTCACTAATCGGGTAGGTTGTTGAAAATCGTTTGAATTGATAACTCGCCAAAATATAATCATCCAAATAAAAATTGGCATAAGCATACATATAATATAACTCCTCCCCTTTGTCTGTTCCTCGAAATACAGGAATAATATCTTCCATCAACGGAAGTGCTTTAAAGTACTCTTCTTCATTATAGTACTCTACGGTTTTTTCATACTTATACTCCATGTTAGTACTTTTCACAACTTTTTGGTACTCACTACACGAAGTAAAAAACAAGGCTGAAACGCCTAAAACTATTAAGAGGTATTTTTGAAACATCATGCAAATGTACGTTAATTTGAAGATAATATTGTACAGCATTTTATCTACAACGCAATGTTTATACTTTAAAAAGACGAATATTTTGCAGCGGTTCTATAAAAGAGTATTTTTGTCGTTTAAAATTGAGAAAACTTAGATAAAAGGATGAAAGACCTATTTGATAAAATACAAGCTAACAGAGGCCCCCTTGGGCAACATGCTAAAGAAAGTCACGGTTATTTCACCTTTCCTAAATTGGAAGGGGAAATTAGTAACCGAATGCTTTTTAGAGGAAAAGAGAGATTACAGTGGAGCTTAAATAACTATTTAGGCCTTTCTAATCACCCTGAGATCAGAAAAGCAGATGAAGATGCTACTCGTGAATGGGGCTTAGGATACCCTATGGGAGCTAGAATGATGTCGGGTAATACCAACTATCATGAGAAATTAGAAGCTGAATTGGCTGCATTTGTTCACAAACAAGATTCTATTTTAGTGAATTTCGGATACCAAGGAATGGTATCATGTATTGATGCCTTAGTAGATCGAAATGATGTGATCGTTTATGATGCAGAATCTCATGCTTGTATTATTGACGGAGTTCGTTTGCACCAAGGTAAACGATATGTTTTCCAGCATAACAACATGGAAAACCTAGAAAAGCAATTACAACGAGCCACTAAATTAGCAGAAGAGCAAAATGGTGCCATCTTAGTGATAACTGAAGGTGTATTTGGTATGTCTGGTAACCAAGGAAAACTCAAAGAAATTGTTGAATTAAAGAAAAAATACAATTTCAGAATCTTGTGTGATGATGCCCATGGTATTGGCACAATGGGACCAACAGGTGCAGGAACAGGAGAAGCTCAAGGAGTTCAAGACGAAATTGATGTATACTTTGGAACCTTTGCAAAGTCATTTGCAAGTATTGGTGGATTTATTGCTTCCAATGAGGATATTGTAGAATACTTAAGGTACAATATGCGCTCTCAAATTTTCGCAAAATCATTACCGATGCCATTGGTAATAGGTGCATTGAAAAGGTTAGAGATGATTAAAACAATGCCAGAATTAAGAGAAAAGTTATGGACAATTGCTAATGCTCTTCAAGGTGGCTTAAAAAAAGCAGGATTCAACATTGGAACAACCAATACGCAAGTAACTCCTGTAATTTTGAGCGGTGGATTAGGTGAAGCTACCAACCTTACTTTTGACTTAAGAGAAAACCACAACCTTTTCTGTTCAATCGTAGTTTACCCCGTAATTCCTAAAGGAATGATTATTTTGAGATTGATACCTACAGCGATGCATACATTGGAAGATGTAGAGTATACCATTGAGACTTTTAAGAAAGTGAAAGAGAAGTTAGAGGCTGGAGAGTATAAATCAGATACTATTGCAGCTGTTTAAGTAATAAATTGCTTTCAGTAAAAGAGCTTTTCATTTTTTTGAAAAGCTCTTTTTTTATTGTATTTAATTTTGCAATTACTTCTCTTTATAAATGAAGATTACATTAATCATTGCCTATTATATTTTAGACCCTGCGTACTAAAAAGTAGATCCTTTCGCTTTCCCCACCTGAAATACTTCGTCCATTTCGTGGTATAAATATTAGTCGTGATGACTACTGTGTTTCTATTGTTGGGGACCTCTTTCGATCATTAAGTCGATTTTGAGTCAACTTATTTAATGAGAAAACATATACAAAAGTAAAAGCCCCCAAGATTTAAATCTTGGGGGCCTTTGATTGTTATAGCTGAATGAACGCTATCTTTTAGTTCACTACTAACTTTTTCGTAACAGTTGAAGTACCATTTACTAATCTTACAAAGTAAACGCCTTTCTCAAACTGTGAAGTATTCACTTCTCTAGTTGAGTTGCTGTTTTTAACAGCGATTACTTCGTTCACTACTTTCTGACCTTTTACGTCTTCTATAGTCAACTCATAATTGCCTGTTGCTACAT
>Ga0209344_10000799_pt1 | contig 48246 bp, 46 predicted proteins | sample Cruoilmetagenom6_FD_187293 | JGI IMG/M metagenome (GOLD analysis project Ga0209344, IMG submission 187293) | Oil polluted marine microbial communities from Coal Oil Point, Santa Barbara, California, USA - Santa Barbara Oil Seep Sample 6 (SPAdes)... | ecosystem: Environmental > Aquatic > Marine... | reverse complement strand
CTTGTAATTTTGTGATATTAGTTAGTGTAACCTCTTTTACCAAATGTCCTTTTAGTAAATCTCCCTGTTTTACCATTTGATTCTCACCGTATGCACCAAGAAATATAAAAAGAGCAATTAAAATTAGAAAGGGATTAAAGAATAGGCCTAGTACAAAAAATACAAAGGCCAAACCTTGTCCAACACTTGCTGCAATATCAGTAGCAGAAACACGACCGAGTTTAAAAGACAAAAGTGCACGTAGAACGCGACCTCCATCCATCGGAAAAGCAGGAATCAAATTAAAAACTACCAACATTACATTGGCTACAAAAAGGTAAAATAAAAAGTTTTGTAATGTTGCCTCATAAAGCATCTCCTCTAGGACTATTGAATCGAAATTGAAATAACTTCGTACAGGTACAACTAAAAAGAGTAACAAAGCTATGACCACATTTACCGCCGGACCTGCCAATGCAATTAATAATTCTTGAGCAGGTTTTTCTGGCATTCTTTCTAATGTTGCTACTCCCCCAATTGGCAATAACAAAATATTCTTGGTATTTACACCAAACTTCTTAGCAGTCAAGGCATGCCCTAATTCATGAAGTACCACGCAAAAGAAAAGGACTAAAATAAGTGCTTCATTTAGAAGAATTCTATTTAGATCACTACCCTTCTGTATTTCTAAAAATGCAACCCAAATAAGTAACAGCGTAAATGTCCAGTGAACTTCAATCTTAATCCCTGAAATTTTTCCTATTCTCAATACACCTTTCATATCGATTAATTTTTAAACTAAGGTATTTGAGAACATGGTTTTTACAAATGACATTTATCATAGCAGTAGCTAATTCATCAAATTATATTTGATACAAATCATGAATGATATTAGCATGAATAAAATTATAACCCTTACCGTAAACCCCGCTATTGATAAAAGTACTACTGTGGAAGGAATACGACCCGATAGCAAATTAAGATGTAACACCCCTGTATTTGAGCCTGGTGGTGGCGGAATTAATATTTCAAGGGTAATTAAAGAATTAGGAGGTACTTCTCTGTGTATGTATTTGGCCGGTGGACCAACAGGAACACATCTGCAAAATCAACTAACAGATCTGAATATTGTTCAGCAAGTTATACCTATCGATGGATGGGTACGTGAAAATCTTGCTGTTACCGATACTATGAATAACGAACAATATCGTTTTGGAATGCCAGGTCCTATAGTTCAAGAAAGTGAGTGGAAAAATGCCTTAATACAATTAGACGCTACATTATCTGAAAATGATTTCTTGGTAACAAGTGGAAGCCTTTCCCCAGGAATACCTGTTGACTTCTTTGCACAAGTTTCAAAAATAGCAAAAAGAAATAAAGCCAAATATATTCTAGACACTTCAGGTGATGCTTTGATAAAAGGTGCTAATGAAGGAGTTTACCTTTTAAAACCTAATTTAGGTGAGTTAGCTACACTATGCGGACTTAATGAAATATCATATGTTGAACTTGAAATTGTCGCCAAGAATTTCATTGAGAATAACCCTTGTAAGATTTTAGTTATTTCAATGGGACCAAAAGGAGCAATGATAGTAGCAAATAATAAAATTGATTATATAAAAGCACCTATTGTCTTTCAAAAAAGTACCATTGGTGCAGGTGATAGTATGGTGGCCGGTATGGTCTTAGCTTTAGCACAAGGTAAATCTATACATGAAATGGCTGCATTTGGTGTTGCTTGTGGTACTGCGGCCACAATGACCGAAGGCACACAACTATGCAAAGCAAAAGACGTAAAAGAGCTTAATACATGGATTCTAGAGAATTCTTGATAGTTAAGCTTCTTTAAATATAACCTCTTGTATTCTTTTAAACATCTAAATTACCCGATAATTGTTTCAGTATAATCTCCGATAATTTTGCTTGAAACTTAGCATTGCTAAAACGAACCTTGGCATTAATATAATTTAATTGTGCGGTTCTAAACTCTAGAGTGGGTATGATACCAATTCTATATTTTTCTACGGTGATATCTAAGTTCTCCTTAGCAATTGCCTCATTGTTACCTTCCAGTTTAATAAGACTAATATTCGTTAAATAAGTTTGATAAGTTGTGCTTAACAATGACAATAACTTTTGTTGTTGCTCTTCAATAGCAACTTCTGCATTTTCTAACTCTAACTTGCTTATTTTTTCATTTCTATTTTGTTTGAAACCATCAAAAAGATTTAATGTAGCACCAAAACCATAATTAAAACCTCTAGAGCTAGAACTTGTTGTAAAACCAAGACTAGACTCTAAACTACCAAAATTATACCCAGTAGTTGCATAAATGGTTGGGTATCTTGCCGCACGTACCTGTTTTAGCTCCAACTCACTTATTCGTTTACTAATACGCTCTGCATTCAATTCAGGATTATTGGTTACTACCTCAGTTTCCAAATTAGGCAATAGCAAACTATCATCTACAAAAATTTCTGGTACAGCTATAAAATCTGTTTTCAAATCTCTCGCTAATTGTCTATTCAATTCAATCTTGGTATTTGCATACAATTCCTTTTGACGTTGCATCAATGTTTGATCGGTATTTAAATCGACCTGTGCATTTAGCACTTCTAATTTTGAAGCTTTACCAATTGTAAATCTGTTTTGAGCCAGTTCTACTCTTTGTTTTGAGATTAGGATAGTACTATCTAAGGCAGATAATTGTTGCTGCTGTTGCACCAAATCATAATACGTAATCATTACCTCTCCTACCTTGGTAAGAATCATCTGTTTCAATTCTTGCTCACCTAAATTTTGATTCTGCTTTAGTTGCTCATAATTAGCGAACATACTTAGACCATCAAATAAAGTCCAGTCTAACGCTATACCATATGAAAGGTTATTGTTCTTGGCATTATCCTGTTCAACTTGCGAACCATCTGATCTGGTTTGTGAGAGATTTTGAACGCTATTGGTGTCATCAATACTAGCTTCTAAAGTTGGTAGTATACCCGCAAAACCAGGACTTACCGATAGAGAATCTATTTTTAAATTATTACCTGCCGTAATTATTTGATAATTATTTTCAACCGCGGTTTTAACTGCATCTGTTATCGTAAGTACCTCTTGCCCAAAACAATTAAAGGCAATTAAATATACTATAATGGTAGTGTATTTTAAGTTGTTCATTTTATAATGTTTCTAGCGCTTTAAATTCCGGTCTTTCTACTTTCTCTCTTGACCATAACATATAAAGCGCTGGTATAACAAATAAGGTTAGCATTAATGAAAACATGGTGCCGCCAATAATAACCACACCCATTCCTATTCTACTTGTAGAGGCTGCCCCTAACGACAATGCAATGGGCAATGCACCTAGAGCAATAGTTAAACTGGTCATTAAAATAGGTCGTAATCTAGATTCTGATGCTTTTAGAATAGCTTCCCTCTTTTCTAGACCTTGCTCTCGTAATTGGTTTGCAAACTCTACGATGAGTATACCATTTTTGGTCACCAGACCAATAAGCATTATAGTACCTATTTGACTGAATATATTCCAAGATTGTCCAAATAACCACAATGAAAATAGTGCACCGGCAACTGCCATGGGCACTGTAAGTATGATAATAAATGGATCAATAAAGCTTTCAAACTGTGCGGCAAGTATTAAGAATATAAGTAACAATGCCAAGCCGAAAGCAAACAATGTATTAGAACTACTCTCCACAAAATCCCTAGACTCTCCCCCTAAATCTGTTGTAAAGGATTCATCTAAAACTTTATCCTTTATACGCTCCATGGCTTGTATTCCATCATTAATGGTTTTTCCAGGTGCTAAATTTGCAGAAACCGTGGCAGACATGTAACGATTATTATGGTATAACTGTGGCGGACTACTATGTTCTGATGTTTGTACCAAATTATCTAACTGTATCAATAAACCATCTTTATTCTTTACGAAGATGGAAGTCAAATCCATAGGAGCATTTCTATCCTCTTTATCAAATTGCCCAATAACTTGGTATTGCTTCCCGTTCATTAAAAAGTACCCAAAGCGTTGTCCACTTAAAGATAACTGTAATGTTTGGGCAACATCAATTACAGAGACACCTAGAGTCTCGGCTTTTTCACGATCAATAGTCACGTAAATTTCTGGCTTGTCAAATTTCAGATTTACATCTACAAATGAAAAGGTTGGGTCATTCTCGGCCTCTGTCATAAAAGCTGGGATATTCTCTTCTAATTTCTTAAAGTTTTGAGCTTGTACTATAAATTGTATCGGAGGACCTCCCCTTCTATTTACTGAAATTGTAGGCCGTTCAGATACGTTTGATTTTCCACCCACGTATGCTTTAGCCCATCGTCCTAAATCTTCGGCTATTTCATGTTGTGATCGCTCTCGTTCACTAGGATCTACCAATGCAATGTTTGCCCTACCACTATTTACTGAAGATGAACCAAAACCAGGCGAAGTCAGCACTAAACTTACTTTTTTCTCAGGAACAGAATCATTGATTAATTCTGTAATATCTGTCATTAAACGGTCCATATACTCGTATGACGACCCCTCTGGGGCATTTACACTTAACCGAATAAAACTACGATCATCATAAGGCGCTGTTTCTTTTGGTAGTAGAATATAGAATAAAGCTATAAGCCCTAGACAACCAACAAGTATTGGAAAACTCAGCCATTTGCGTTTCATAAAAACACGTAACGATTCTGCGTAAGAATGATTCATTTTCAAAAAATACTTCTCCGTTACATTATAAAATTTTGATCGCTTTTGTTTCCCTGGTTTAATAAGATAAGCATTCAGCATCGGCGTTAATGATAATGATACAAATGCCGATATGAGCACTGCGGCACCAAGCACAACACCAAACTCCCTAAAGAGCCTACCAACGAATCCTTCCAAAAATATTACCGGTAAGAATACCGCTGCCAATGTTATGGAAATAGAAATGACCGCAAAGAATATTTCATTAGATCCTTTTATAGCTGCCTCAATAGGACTCATGCCCTCTTCTACCTTTTTATAGATATTCTCTGTAACAACTATACCATCATCCACTACTAGTCCAGTGGCTAAAACAATAGCTAGTAAGGTCAATACATTTATAGAGTAACCAAACAGCCACATGATAAAGAATGTAGCAATTAGAGAAACGGGGATATCAATTAATGGTCTCATTGCCATTGACCAGTTTCTAAAGAATACAAAAATTACTAGAATCACCAATATAATGGAAATAAGCAATGTTTCCGCAACCTCAGTAACCGCTCTTCTAACGAAAACGGTATCATCTATTACTATATTTAACTTAAACCCTTCAGGTAAGTCTTTTTTCAGCTTTTCATACTCCTCATAAAAGGCATCGGCAATTTCCAAATAGTTCGTACCTGGTTGAGGAATAACGGCCGTTGCGACCATCGGCTGACCAGAATCGCTCATTTTAGTTTCCATGTTCTCCCCTTCTAACGAGGCTTGACCAATATCACTTAAACGAACCAATTTTTCATTATCGGCCATGATAATGATATTATTAAATTGCTCTTCAGTATTTAAATTTCCTATGGTCTTTACGGTTAATTCGGTATTATCACCAGTTAATTTTCCTGATGGTAATTCTACATTTTGAGCCAATAGAGCGCTTCGTACATCGGCTACCGTTAGACCATATGACGCTAATTTTAAAGGATCTATCCATAGACGCATTGCGTACCTGCGTTGACCCCAAATTTGCACGCTACTTACACCTGGTATGGTTTCTATTCTTTGTGCAATTACATTTTCGGCATAATCGGAAAGTTCTAGTATATTTTTACCATCACTCTGTACGGTCATGGAAAGTATCCGTTGCGCATCGGCATCAGACTTTGACACCACTGGTGGTGCATCCAAATCATCGGGCAAACTTCTAACGGCTTGGGAAACCTTATCCCTAACATCGTTAGCTGCATCTTCCAAATTCTTGTCCAAATTAAATTCAATGCTAATAGAGCTTGAACCTTGAACACTTGAAGAGGTAATATTTCGAATTCCATCAATTGAATTAATGGCTTTTTCCAATGGTTCGGTAATCTGTGATTCGATGATATCTGCATTTGCTCCTGAATATGTAGTTCTTACCGATACTTGGGCGGGATCAATTGAAGGAAACTCACGGACTCCTAAATATGTATATCCTATAATACCAAATAGCACTATCATAAGATTCATTACAATGGTGAGTACCGGTCTTTTTATACTTAAGGTAGATAGATTCATTATTCTGCAAAATGTTTTTCAGGTTGCTCTAAATCTATGTTTACCGGTGTTCCATTTTTTAAGGCCATAACGCCATAGGTTAAAATGGTATCGCCTGCCTTTAAACCTGTTAGTACACGTACTTCATTACCTGTACGAGCGCCTATTTTAACGTCTATCTCCTTTGCCATTCCATGGTCTGAAATAAATATACGTTTACCATTTTGCACAGGTATCAGCGATTCTGATGGTACCATTAATGCATCATCTATACTTTCTAACGGCAACATTACATTTGCATAGGTACCAGGATATAGCTTCCCTTCTCTATTCTCTGCTATTGCACGCATCTTTAATGTTCTCGTTGCTATTTCAACTTCTGGTTCAATAGCATAAACTTCTGCTTCGTATTCCGCCGTTGAATCTGAAGTAGTAAAAGTCAATTTAGACCCTACAGTAACTTGGGAAGCGTATTTTTCTGGAATTGAAAAAGTAATTTTCAATTTACTGGTATTTATCAATTTAGCTATAGGTGTAATTGGTGTTACATAGGTTCCTTTAGAAATGGACCTTAAACCTATAGTACCTGAGAAAGGCGCCCTTACTATTGTTTTGGATAATTGCGCTTTTATAAGTTGAGACTCTGCACTTGCAGATTGAAAATCTGCGCTAACAATATCATACTCTTCTTGGCTAATAGCTTGTTTTTCTAACAGTAATTTAGCGCGACGCTCATTTTCGGATGCCAACTTCTGAGCTGTTTGTACTTTAGATAGTTGAGCTTGTAATTCAATATCATTTACCTTAAATAGTAATTGCCCTTGGTTTACTTTAGCACCTTCTTGAAAGTTAATACTTTCTACTACTCCAGATACTTCACTTCTAATCTCTATTTGCTCATTGGCTTCAACGGTACCTGAAAGCGAAATATTATCGTTGAATTTCTGCGGATACAGAACTAATCCTTTAACTGTTGTTGCTGTGGTAGTTTCCGATGAGGATTTTGGTTCTCCAATTTCGCTATTTGCATTAACGCGGTAGACAATTAGCGCGATAATTCCAATTAGCAAAACACTGTAAACAATGTATTTTGTTTTCATAGGGTTTGAGGATGGAATTTGGTTGTATGGTTACTAACAAATCTAAACCTAATCACCTATTTAGGTATATATTAAGTCATATTTAACAAGGTTTTAGCACCTTTCTCCATTTGTTTAACAGAAAACATCGTTTAATGCAAACGAAGCATTTTTATTTGATAATAAAAAAATAAAAAGGATTAATCACTCTAAAAATTTAACATTTTATCTCTTTTTAAATGGAAACAAGCTATCGATATTTTGTTTAAAGCACTATTAAGTATCTATTGACCACTACCTTTTAAAATAAAAAATCTGATGCATTAGCAAAGTAATATTAATTTGCTAATGCACCAGATTTACTATATACTACAACTATTTCTAGCCTACCACAGGATTATGCTTCACAACTAGCACAATCTTTCTTTTGCTTAAATTTTTGTGCTGCATTCATACTATGTTGGTAATACAATGATTTCAATCCTAATTTCCAAGCAGTAACATGTATTTTATTAATCTCTTTCACTGGCATATCTGGGTGAACAATAATGTTTACTGATTGACCTTGATCAATATGATTTTGTCTGTTTGCAGCCTGATAGATAATATCCATCTGATCTATTTCAGAATACGTTTTAAATACATCTTTCTCAAGATCAGAAAGGAACTCTAAATGCTGTACAGAACCATCATAATCACGAATACTGCGCCATACCTCTGTAGTATTCATTCCTTTTTCTTCTAACAGCTCTACTAAGAAAGGGTTTCTAATAGTTGTTTTTACTTTGGCAATATCTTTTACATAAGTATTGGACCAAATTGGCTCAATACCTTGAGATACCTGACCTAAGATAAACGCAGATGAAGTTGTTGGTGCAATTGCATTCAACGTAGCATTTCTTCTTCCAAATCCTTTTAATACTTCTGGCTCGCCAAATTTATCAGCTAACTCTTCTGAGGCACTATATGACTTTTCTTTTATAGTTCTGAATATTTCACTATTCAAATTGTAAGCCTCTTGACTGTTAAATGGTAACATTTTAGATTGTAACAATGAGTGCCATCCTAATACCCCTAGACCTAATGCACGGTTATCTTTTGCAAAGTTATAAGCACGCTCCATGAACATGAACGTTTGGCGATCCTCACGACTTTCAGAATCACGATACGCCTCTAACTTTTTACAAAACTCAGTAATTACAGCATCTAAGAAGAATACCATTGTTTCTACTGCATCTGTATCTTTCCATTTATCATAATGTAATACGTTTACAGAGGATAATACGCAAACAAATGACCATTCGTCGCTTGATGGTAACATAATCTCAGTACACAGGTTACTTGCATATATTTTATGTCCTTTTTGTTGGTAAACATCAGCAGCACCATTGTTGGCGTTATCTTTAAAGAAGATATATGGATAACCCATTTCTCCTCTTCTTTGCAATACTTTTGCCCATATAGAACGCTTTTCATTATCGCCATCGACCATTTCTTGCATCCACTCATTGGTAACAGTTACACCATGAGTTAATTCTTGAATAGGGTTACCTTCAGTACCAATTTCCAAAAATTCTTTTATATCTGAATGTTCAACAGGTAAGTACGGTGAAAATCGCCCACGGCGGACAGAACCTTGGCTAACGACATCGACCATAGATTCAAAAAGCTGCATAATATGTACCGCTCCAGAAGCCTTACCATTATTCTTTACCTCCGCACCTCTGTGCCTAATGTTACCAAAGTAACCAGATGTACCACCACCTAATTTAGACATCATACCTACTTCTGACTGAGTATACAAAATATTACCCATGTCATCGGCTATATTAGAACCAAAGCAACTAATCGGCAATCCTCTTTCTTTTCCGAAATTAGACCATACCGGTGAAGCTAACGAGTAAAAACCTTCACTCATATAACCATAGAACTTGTCTGAAAAACCAGGCATGCCCAATATTTTCTCCGCTCTATCCCCTATTTCACGAATACGGGTTTCAGCTGAAACTCCCGGTGATAAATAACCAGAAGCTAAAAAGTTACGGCTATCTTCATTTAACCACTTAAAACCTTCTTCTTCTTTATCTTCTTTTAGGCTTTTAAGCGTTTCTTTTCTAGCCTGTACCAGTTCATTTGAACCATTCAGTTTTACTTCTTCTTGTATGCTAGTCTCTAATTTAATTTTTGAATCGTTCATTTAAAATAAGTCGTCACTGGTTATACTTTGTGTTCTTTTGCTATAGTTGATAGAGCGCTTTACGAAGAAATCGCCATGTTTAGTACCGATAATCTCATCATCAAACCATTCTGTCTGTGACAATAATTCTTCGTCTACCTCAAATATTTTTTCGATTCCAATACTTTCGATAGAATCGTTAAATCTCTTTTTAATAAACTCTTTTACTAGGTTCTTAGGTAAGAAATCTATCTCACCAGCTTCAAAAATCCAATCAATAATATCACTTTCAGCTGCAAATGCATCTTGGCACATATCCTGTACAGCACTATGGAATTCTGCATTAAACCATTTTGGATTCTCATCTTTAATGATGTTTATGATGTCTATGCCAAAATCTCCATGAATCTGCTCTTCTTTTGAAGTCGCCTCTACGACATTAGAGATTCCTTTAAACATATTCTTATGCTTATTGAAAGCCATAATTATCAAGAACTGAGAGAATAATGATACGTGTTCAATAAATAAAGAGAATAATAAAATAGATTCTGCATACTCTTGATTGTCCTCGCTTTTAGAATTTTTAAGAGCTGTTTCTAAATAATGAACCCTTTTCATAATCACTGGCTTCTTCTTCAAGTTTTTAAACTCTTCGTTTAAACCTAAAATTTCCAACAAGTGAGAATATGCATCATGATGTCTTACTTCACTCTCTGCAAAAGTTGCTCCTACCGAACCAATTTCTGGTTTTGGCATTTTGTGATAGATATCGCCCCAAAAACTTTTAACTGCAACCTCAATCTGAGAAATTGCTAACATGGTATTCTTTATAGCATTTCTTTCAATATCAGTTAGCCCTGTTTTGAAATCTTGAATATCACTAGTATAGTTAAATTCTGTATGTATCCAATATGAATGTCTGATTGCAGATACGTACTCATATAATGTAGGATATTCATATGGTTTCAGGTTTATTCGCTTTTCAAATATGTTTGATTTTCTTTTTTGCGCTTGCTCATTTCGATAAAGGATGTATCCTTTTGCTACATCGAAATAACCTCCTTCCATTAATTTATTTTCAACGAAATCTTGAACCTCCTCTACTGTAGGAATATAGTTGTAATCCGCATTCTTTCTTTCTAAAAGTGCTAAACGAACATTATTAGAAATAATTTCTGCTTCGCCAGGCCCACCATGTTCAACAGCTGTCATAGCCTTTAAAATGGCATTTGTAATTTTGTGTAAATGAAAGGGTTTCGTGGAAAAATCCCTCTTTATGACTTCTGTGATCTCCATGTTAAAACAAAGTTAAGGATGTACGTATTAAGCGAGGTGTAAAGGTCGAAAATTAATCACCTTATTTTTACATTTACCGCTTTAAGCTTTTAACAGGGTTATCAACAATTGAATTTTTGAGACAAAATAACTTGTCAGAAGTATTATAAACCACCCAACATAAAATACTAAAAAACAGCATTTTAAACTATATTAAATAAATGCAAATATTAGAATGGCTTAAAGAAATACTTTACCATAAACTATTATAAATTATTTTTTACAACATTGGTCATAAGCAAAATTATAAAATAACATACCATTTACTTTGGAGTAAATTTTTTAGAAAAATTTTTGTAATCTTAAGTAGTTTTTACTCAATTAAATAGCCAAAACCACATCAACTGAAACATTACATTTTTCACTTAAATAGTGACTGTCACTTTTTAGAAATATCAACTTTTTTTTCGAATAATTCCTCCCTTTACACTTCCAAAGCTTTCTGATCATACATCTAAACTAATTTTCTCATTCTTTGTAGGAACTTTCGAAAAATAAAAATTTTCAGAAATGTTTTACCTAATAAAACCCTTTCATTTTTAGCATTCAAATAGTAAATATTATGATAGTCATTATTTAAAAGAAGTCACTAGTGTTGTGTTATGAGTCGAACATTTTCAATTGGTTATAATCACGCTCCTGGAAATTTTGTAGATTGGTTTTTCTAAATAGCTGGTATATAGGATCTTTATCAAATATATTGATGCTCAAAACCTGTAGGATTTTGTAAATCGACCGTTCGATCTTGAGTCCTTTTTCAGAATCATAATGGTCATACATACGGTAATGGCTATCCATATCTGGGTCTTGACCGCATTTCTTGTTGTGCCCCGAAAGGATTTTATCTTCAGATGCTGTTTTATCCACTTGAAGAAGGTCTCTATGAACCATCGGTGCTTATAGAGCATGGCCACTTCCATGGCCTCGAGCTCGAAATTGTTGATCAAAAAGACCGATGTCCTGTTCGTTTCATTATCATAGCACTTTATGTGCCTGAGCTTTTCGTGGTAAAACCTCTAACGTATTTGTTTCTCTGACGGGACTTGACGATGCGGCCGAAGACCCTACGGAGGAGGAAGTCGGTGACCTGAGTAAAGACATATTTGCCTTGGTTCATGGTTTTTTTTGGTAAAAATCCAAATTTCCGATTCAAATCGTCACACCATTAAAAACTGTCGCAGATGCGATGTACAAAGAATTTCAAAGAACGTAATTTAATGCTTAATGCCCACTAATGATATATTATAAAAAAGTATACCGAATAAGATCGAAAGGTAAAGTGATACAGTCTAAATAATTAGATATTTTCAGCCTTCTGACCTAGGTCATTTCCAAAACTCTAGTTTCATTATAATTTTACAGCAAACAAATTGTTTAACCCATAAATAATAATATTATGTCACTAGTAAAATTTAAACACAGAAACAGAAGACCATTCAGAAATCTTATTGCATCAGATTTTTTTGATAACGATGACTTTTTCAATAATGACTTTCTATCAAAAAATTTAAGCGAACCAGCATTAAATGTAAAAGAAACCGATGATGCTTTTGAAGTTGAATTGGCTGCCCCTGGATTTTCAAAAAAAGATTTTGACGTTACCATCGACAATGGTTGCTTAAACATCTCTGCAGAGCACTCAAGCTCAAAAGAGGAAAAAGAAGAGGATTACACACGTCAAGAATTTAGTTACAATTCATTTGAAAAAAGATTGCAACTTCCCGATTCCATAAAAGAGGAAGACGTTAAGGCTAAATACAAAGATGGTGTATTGAGTTTTAATCTTGCTAAAACTGAAGATTCTAAGAGCCATCAGCCTAAAAAGATTGAGATTGCTTAAGTTGTAATTTTTTTGAACTAAAATATTTAAATATTGCCCTCTTGTTAAAATCTAAAAGTTTAAAGTTTTAGCAAGAGGGTTTTTTATATCTTTTTTCTTACCAGTTATTAGAAGTAATTTAAAGTTAATATTATTATGATAAATCCATTCGTTCTTTCTATAGAAGCTGTTGTAGATAAATTAAATGGTAATATTAAGTGTGGTTTAACTAAAAAGGACGTCAATCTGCGATTAAAACGCTATGGCAAAAATGAAATAACCGCAGAAGCACTTAAAACAAAATCGAAAATCTTTATAGACCAACTTAATGACCCAATTATATTTATCCTTGGTATAGCCGCAATACTTACGTTTCTTTTTAATGATGATTTACCCGAAACGATTGCTATAATTACAGTGATCGTAATTACAATAAGTATTGGTTTCATCATGGAATTGCAGGGCGTACGTTCTCTTGAAGCTTTGCGGAAAATGGGATATACTGAAAGTACAGTTTTGCGTGATGGAAAAATTAAAACCATAAAATCATCACAATTAGTTCCTGGAGATATCATTATAATAGCGGCAGGAGATGTTATTCCGGCTGATGCTCGGCTTATTACTACAGAAAACTTAACAGTTAAGGAAGCATCGTTAACGGGAGAAAGCCAAGCTATACATAAGGCTATAAATTCCCTTCCTAAAAACACCTTATTGTCAGACAGAAAAAATATGGTGTATAAAGGAACAACCGTAGAGCAAGGTTCTGCAAAAGCAATTATAGTTCACACAGGACAAAACACCCAACTCGGTAAAATTCAACAAATGGGCAGTGAAGTTGAAGAACAGCGAACACCATTAGAAAAAAAATTGAATGCTTTGAGCAAATGGCTCATATACATCACCTTAATTTTTACCATCCTAATTGTTATTACGGGCTTTTTAAGAGGCTTTGATATGCTTTTAATTATAGAAACAGCAGTAGCGTTAGCTGTCGCTGCGATACCTGAAGGTCTTCCGGTTATTGCAACTATTGCTTTGGCAAGAGGAATGCTAAAACTATCCAAGCGTAAAGTCATCATAAAAAAAATGGAAGCCGTTGAAACTCTGGGAGCAACAAACATTATCTGTACGGATAAAACAGGGACGCTAACCGAAGATAAAATGCAGGTGCACACAATGGTTTTTGAAGAAGAAACTTTAAGTGGAATTCACCATAAAAATAGTAATCACCTACAGGATATAAAAAAATCACAAGCTTTTAACGCCATAATGATGACCAGTATTTTGTGTAACAATGTTATATTAAATACTGAACAAATGAAAGGAGATAGCATTGAGTTGGCACTCATTCAATTTGCGAAAAAATTTAACTTTAATTCAAAAAAAATTAAAGAAAACAATCCTGAAGAATTCGAAATTCCATTTAATTCATCTAGCAAGCTAATGGCAACGTTAAATAAAACTGAAAATGGTTTTACAGTGTACGTAAAAGGTGCTTTTGAAAGTGTTATAAACAATTGTGATACTATTTATAAAGATGATGGACTAAATACATTTAAAAATAAAAAGGAATGGAATGACCGAGTCAATGATTTGGCATCTAAAGGATTAAGGGTTTTAGCTTTTGCCTGTAAACATCATAAAACAAAACCCAAAAAAGAAAATCTATTATCGCAGCTTACTTTTATAGGGATTATTGGATTTTTAGATCCACCGCGGGAAGATGTAAAAGCAACGATTAACGTTTATAAACAGGCTGGTATAAAAGTGGTTATGATGACAGGAGACCACTCTGGAACTGCAAAAAATATTGCTGAAGAAATAGGATTGTTATCCAAAAACCCAGGGTCAGATGTGCTTATACATGGAAGCGACTTACAGTATAAATCCCAATCAAAATCTATACTTGATAAAAAATTACTTGATGCTTCGGTTTTTGCAAGAGTAACACCAGAACAGAAATTAAAATTGGTATCTCTTTATCAAGATAATGGCAATGTAGTAGGTATGTTTGGCGATGGTATAAACGATATTCCTGCATTACGAAAAGCAGATATTGGAATTGCTATGGGCATTAGAGGCACACAAGCTGCAAGAGAAGCAGCTGATATTATTCTTAAAAACGATAAGTTCACAGCAATGGAATTGGCCATCAATCAAGGGCGTGCCATTTTTGACCATATAAGACAGTTTGTAGTGTATCTGTTGTCTTGCAATCTCGCAGAAATCGTATCGGTCGGTTTGGCAGCTTTACTCGCTTTGCCAGCACCATTATTGCCACTACAGATATTGTTCTTAAATCTTATTACAGATATATTTCCTGCATTAGCATTAGGTATGGGAAAAGGCGAGGTAAATATAATGAAACGTCCACCTAGAAACGCAAACGAACCTATTATGACAGCGAAACGATGGAAATCTACTATTCTTTTCGGACTTTCCATTACAACCGCTGTTGTAGGGATAACTACCTATGCTCACTTCGTATTAGAGCTATCGACACAAATTATAAATAACATGGCTTTTTATACTTTAGTTTTTGCACAGTTGTTAAATGTATTTAATATGGCAGAAAGAAAGGTGTCGTTTTTTAATAATGAAATTGTAAAAAATCCTTGGGTATGGTCAGCTATTGCATTATCGTTGCTTATTACATTAGGTGCCTATTATATTCAACCAATTGCAAAAGCACTTTTTTTAACCAACTTGTCGCTTGAGCAAATGGGCTGGACAGTTGTTTTTGCATTGGGTTCACTAGTTTTATCTCAGATTCTAAAGCGATTGGGTTTTACGCTATAATCACATTGTATTAGCTACACTTAGGCACTTTTAATGGAAATGTAATTTCAGTTGTATTCCATTCAATATAATTTCTTTTAGTTGATGTGCCATTCTATAATAAGCATAAAAAAGAACATTCAATATGAATATATTGAATGTTCTTTTTTATGGAAACGTTAAATTGAAATTGGCGTTATATTTAAGCCAAGTTCATTAAAAAAGTATTACAACTTTATAAAAAATTACCGTCTTCATCCGTTTTAACTCTAATGGTTTTCTCGCCATTGGTTAATTTTAGCTTATAGGTTTTTTTAGATTCCCATTTTGGTTCAGAGTAACTTACTTTATAGATGCCTTTATCTAATGTCCAGTTAGGAAACCGTTCTACTAACGCTTCACTTACAGCTAATGGCAGCTTAACATTTTTATAGCGCTCAATAGTTCTAAGCAACTCACCATCTTTGTCATAGGTTGCAACAGCATATCCTTGTGGTATGTAAAAAGAGACATTATAGCTATCGTATTCATCGTTATAATACTCTTCTTTTGTAACATCAAACTTTCCAAGTTTTGTCTGTAAATCTTGTACACTTTAATCAATATCATCATCCACCACTTCATAAATGTATTTGTATGTGATAGGACGAACTATAACCGTATCAAGTTCAATTATTTGAGCAAATAGAGGTGTGGTCAATCCACAAATCAATCCAAAAAGAAATAAATTTTTCATAATAATAATAGATTTTAAGATTTTATAATATTCAAAATTAGCACGTAGTTAACCGATACAAAATGACCTCGATCAATAATCCAATTTTACTGAGGATTTGCACGTTATTTAAACGCGCTTATTTAGATATTTTTAAATACGTATTCATTTTTGGTTCTATAAGATGAATCAATTTCCCAGTTGAAACAGTCTTGTGCTGTTCCAAAATTAAACGTGCCATTAAATAACAAATAGTAGATTCAGCACCTTGATTTAAGTTTATATTTTCTTTTTCCAACCCATCGTGGCAACCACCAGTAATTGAATCGTACATAATCTGATTCAAATGATTTCTACCTAAAAACCAATCAAAAGCTACTTGCATCTTGTTTTTATATGTTGGGTCTTTAAACGTTTTATAAAAAAGATTTAAAGTTTGTATGGTATATGATACGTCAATGGGCTGTTCACCGTATTCATTTGGAATTGAATTTTTCTGATGCCAGCCGTTATTTGAAATGACTTTAAAATGACTATTTGTAAACATTTTAGATAATAGAAAATCAAAAGATTCTATAGCTATTCTTTTATAGGAGTCTCGGCCCAATACTAAATAACTATATAACATTGCTTCTGGGAGAATACTATTTGCGTATGTTAAGTAGTTTTCAAACCATTTCCAAGTCTTTATTGCAATGACGTTGTAATTGGTAATAAGGTTTTTTGAAAGTTTTTCAATAATTGGTGTTGCAAAGTTGTCTTGTTCGACAGTAGAATATAGATATAGACCTTTAATTACAAAACCAATAGCTCTTGGAGATAAAATTGTGTTCATCCATTCCGAGCTTTTTAAAATGCTTAGTCGTGCTCTATTCACAAAGGTTTTTGGCAAATTGTCCTTAAGGGATATAACAGTACCCAAAGCCCAAATTGCTCGTGCATTAGAATCTTCAAGATTTACATGATTATTTTTTATATGTACGTTATTATGCTCATCTACATAATTTATAAAAGTGCCAGAATCTGTTTGGCAACGCTCAATAAAAGACAAATATGTATCTATATATAATAAATTTGATGATATCTTAAATTGCTCATAATGCATGCTTATAGCAATTAGTGCTCGTGCATTATCGTCCAAGGTATATCCAGAATCAATATCTGGTTCCGAAATTTTGCTAAACTGTATCATGCCCAACTTGGTAGTCATATTTTTTAAATGGTCTAGCTTAATTGGCGGATAATCGTATGTTACTTTAAGCGATTCATCCATGCTTTTCCTATAAACTTCAACTTGTTTTAAAGCCACATTTTTCCATGATGACACTCTCGTTTTTGCAAAGGCAGCGAGTGCCATAGATTCACGTAGATTACCATCAGAAAGCAATTTTACTGTTTCCTTTGCCATTTGTTTTGAATCTTCAATAGGCACCAATATACCTTCATTAGAAGAAAGCACTTCTTTGGTATGTGATATTGCTGTAGCTACAATAGGGCAAGCACAACTCATAGCATAAGCAAAAGTGCCACTTACAGCTTGGTTGGCATTTTTTGAAGTAAACAGGTAAATATCTGTTGCTTTTAAATAGTCTAAAAGCTCATCTATTTGTAAATAGCGATTTATAAAACTGACGTTATTTTCAAGTTTGAGTTCTTCAACAAGCGTTTCTAAATAATTTCTATACGTATCTTTGTCGTTTTCTATGGTATTGGGATGTGTTTTTCCCAAAATTAAATACAAAACATTAGGCGTATGTTTAATGATTTCCGGCAATGCTTTTAGTGCTGTTTCAATACTTTTTCCTGAGCTTAAAAGCCCAAAAGTTGATAAAACAGTGCGATGCTCTAAATTAAATTTGCGCTTAGCGTTATGTGTAGTTTCGTAACTTATACTATGCGTACCGTGTGGTACGTATGCTATAACATTTTTATCGATACCGTAATCTTTCACTAGTATCTTTTTGGATTGCTGAGTCATTACAATAGCAGAATTAGCATAAGAAATGAGTAGTTTAACAAAATCCATTAATTTTTTATCAGGATCTGGGATTACACTATGAAAGGTAAACGTAATTGGTTTTTTTAATACATCGAGAAAATCTAATAGATAGTTTCCGTACGTTCCGCCAAATAATCCAAATTCATGTTGTATATGAACAAGTTTTATAGTATTGTCCCTATTTATTTCTCTTGCAATTCTGCTATAATCTGCTTTAATTTTAGGATTTATGGTAAAACGAGCATGTTCATTTACAGTAGTCTTATCTGAAATATCGCAAATTTCGCAAGCCAAGGTTTCGCCAAACACGTCAGTAATTGCATTAATACTATCTTGCGTATAAGTAGCAATGCCGCATTGGGTTGGCGGAAATGTCGATAAAAAAAGTATTTTGGGTAGCGTATTCGTTTCCATAGTTATTGATTTTTAAGTTCGCTTAATAATGTATTGATGTTAACCGATGCTACTGCCACTTGGCTATCTGCGGCACCATAATAGATATAAAGCTCATCGTTAAAAAGAGCTGTTCCTGTTGGGAAAACGACGTTGTTTACATAACCTTTTTTTTCATAAGGCTCTGTAGGAGAAAATAGTGGTTTTTTAAGTCTGCCAATTACTTTTCTAGGGTCATCCAAATCCAACAAAGCAGCAGATGCGTGATATACCAATCCCTCGGTCGTGTTCTGTACGGCATGGTATATAAATAACCAACCTACTTTGGTCTCAATGGGTGGGCAGCCACCACCAATATGGCTGTTCGCATATTGGTACTTTGGGTGTAATACGATATGTTGTCTTAAATCTGATATATAGGTTTTCCAAAATTCTTGTGTCAGTTCAGAAGTGTCATTAAAATAAAGGATTTGAATAGAGGGAAAAAGTCTGTGTAGTACAGCAAATTTCCCGTTTATCTTCTTCGGAAAAAAGATAATGTTCTTATCCCATACATATACTTTGCCTTTCATCATTTCAGTAAGCCGATAACGCATAAAAAGATTATAAAATAATATGTGTAGGTCACTAATTTTTTCAAAATTTTGTTTAATAAGTTCTGAATATTCCTCAAAAGTAAACTTGGGTGTTATAATACCTTGACGTTCAAATGTTTTTAAATCTTTTGAAGTTGCATAAGCACCAAAAACATTAATCCCATCATAGACTGCATACGATAGGTAATAGGTATCATCTATTTTGGTAATTCTAGGGTCTTCAACGCCTTGAAATTCTTCTGGCGTTTCAGGAAAAAACAGAGGTTCTTTACAACGCTCAATAACTTTTAATGGGCCTTCTAATTTACTGTAACCTATTGTAGAAAAATTACCATCCCTAACAGCACGATATAATACGTGTATGGTATTCCCTTCTTGCATCACAGCAGGATTAAAAACCCCAAGGTTTTCAAAACTATTATTGGTTTTTTCGAGAATAACACCATGTTTAGTTACTAGTTCCATTGTCAAAATATTTAGTTTTTGACGAAATTAGTACTATTCAATAAGCACCAAAATGACTTGGGTCATACCGTAGTTGAATGAGCTAGGTCATTTCATAACCTATTCATTGGCAGTATATTTATCTCTCCATTTGTAAACACGGAAATGATGAAAGATATTAATATAACAGAACAATTAAAGGATAAAGGCATTAATAGTACTTTGCTTTTAGAGACCTTTCAAGATATTCCCAAAGCCTTTTTTTATCAGAAAACCTACACCCCTATTTTTGCGAAGATGTCAGAATTGAAAAAGCCATCGAAAAAACAGAACCTAGAGTTATTGTAATTGCCAGAATGTTGGAGCAATTAGAGATAAAGGAAGAAGAAAATATTTTAATTATAGGCGTAGATTCTGTATATATTTTAGCTATGCTTTCAGATGTTTATGCGGTTGAAACTACTGAAACATACTTAAACTGGGCAATAGAGGTCTTAAAAAATATAGATATTACCAACGTACACATAAAAACAGGGGAACTTGAAAACAGATGGAAAGAAAAAACACCATTCAATGCTATTTTGAGTACTTCAAAATTTAAGTAAATTCCAGAAACTATGAAGAAAAAATTAAAAATTTATGTAAAATTATTGTCACCAGTAGTTCCAGATTGGGCACACGTTATGCTAGAAACCGTAGAACGAATTTCTGAAACCGAATAAAACACCAAAGCATCACGAGATAATTATTATATCCCTAAACCAAAATTAATACCTAAAGTTGGTACAGAAGTCTATCCTGAAAATGAAATTATAGATGAAATAGGTATAAGTTCCATAGCTTTTAAAACGATTAAAAAATACCTTATCGATGGTTTGTTAGAACGGATTGGAGATGCCAAAGTTGTATTATTGGGCGAGGCTTCACATGGTACTTCAGAGTTTCATGCCATGAGACAAGAAATTACAAAAGCACTAATAGAAAAAAGGTTTCAATATTGTTTGTGCAGAAGCCAGACTGGTCTGATGCAGAACAAATTAATAACTATATAAGGCTGTAGTTTAGCACTGCGTTGATATCAGTTTTTCATAACTTGGTCGTATTTCGGCGAATCTTTCCAAGTCCCCTATTCCCAATATCTGCTTTGTGAACGCGGCGTTCCTGTCTCTTTCCGATTTTATCCTTTCCTTAAGGACATGCCAGTTCAGATATTGCTGGAGGTATTTGGGGGATATTTTATGAAAAATCAATCGCACAAGTGGTTGCAAGTGGTCCAGACTGTAATTTCTCTTCCATACATCAACTTTATTTTTCAATATTAACTCGAGTTTCTTATTATAATATTGTTTTCTCAAATTAAAATACCATTACGAACAGGATTAGTTTGATGATGAAGCCGTCGGCCGTTACGGTATTTATATGCCTGGGCATCAGGGCGCAGATCTGGCTTATGGACGTCTCGATTCTTTTCCTCATGTGTTCCTTTATAAAGGCCAACGCGGGGATATCCCTTCTTTTGGAGTTCGGTTTCCTCCCGCAGGTCCACCTGCTCGGCCTCCCGGAACATATCTCCGTGTATCCACTGTCACCGTAAAGCGAAATCTCCGGCGGAAGATCGTGGTGCATCCCTTTGAGAATCTGCGAATCGTGCTCCGAACCCTGGACAAGGCACATCTCCACCGGGATGCTTTCGGCAGTGGTGACCAACTGGACCTTTACCACGTAGAAGTACCCACGTCTGGAAACGTTGTAGCCCCTAGCCCTCTTCCCCGAAAAGCTTGCAACAACGTATGCGTATGTTGTGGCACGCCCTGACGGGAAAGGAGTCGATGATGTACTTAATCTCACAGCGGATGTACTTGAAGACCATCCCTATCCGCAGAAGGATGAACATCTGGACATCCTTGAGCCTTTGCAACCGCTCTTTTTGATGGCCCTGTCGAAAATATGGCTGTCCATATAGTGTAGGGACATCGTCCGGTCGCCACGGAAATAAAGTTTCGAGACCAAAGCGCTGGTTATTACCTGCCTATCGGTAAATGTCCTGTTCCCATGTTCCTTATGGTTCATTTCTTTTAGAATATCGTCAGTTAAACAATATACTGCTATAACTTTGTCCTAGAACATCTTAAGTTCTTTTTGAAGTTCACATCCCAAAATTAATGAACTTATTTGCTCTTTCTTTTTAGGAAACTCGGGTTAAATAATAATGCTAAGAGCAATGCGTATATTACAAAACCGTATGAATACCAGGTGAATCTTTATTGGATACCCTACAAGTAGCGGCATTGAGCGGAGTGGATATCAGGTTGCTGCTTCCAACCAATTCTGATAGTTTTTTAATAAAATGGAATGTACGCTCACATTTTGAACACTTATTGGAATCTTGAGTCAAAATCTTTTTATATTCCGAAAGGTTTTTACATTGTAAAGTAATTCTTTCAGACAATGAGCTGACCACTATCGGAACAGCAAATCTAGACATCAAAAGCTTTGAGGAAAATTATGAGGTAAACGTATTGATATACGATAAAGGGATAACTTCTGAAGGGAAACAGGAATTTTTAAAAGATTGCGCAATCAGTCATCAACTCAACTATCAGAATTATCTCAAAAAATCAAAAGTGAGCCGTCTAAAAGAAGGCTTTGCTAAAGTCTTTAGTCCTGTGTTATAATAGGCTCATGAATCAGATGATATATATCATTTAAAATAAGCAACCAACATCGTAATTTTGATAATGAAAATTAAGAATAATGAAATTAGGTCTGGTACTTTCGGGAGGCGGAGCGCGAGGTGCAGCTCATATTGGAGTTATAAAAGCACTAGAGGAGCAAAGCATATTCCCAACACATAAAACCCATATTGGCTTCAGCCTCTTTTCCTGAGGTTTTTACACCTACAGAAATTAATGGTGCCCACTATATAGGTGGAGGCACACTCAACAGTTTTCCTATTGAACCAATACAAACGGATTGTGATAAAATTATTGGAGTTTATGTAAATCTTTTGAAAAAAAAAGATTATTGACCTAAAAACATTGCTATAATGTTGTTAAACGAGACTACAGAATTAAAGCAGCTTATAAATCCACCACAAAATTCAACTATTGTGACCTACTTATCTGCCCAAAAGAGCTCGCTGAATTTAACACATTTGATATGAACAAAGTAGAGACCATTTTTAATTTGATCTATTCAACGGCAAAGAAAATTATAGCAGAACAAAAATCGGTCGTTTTAAAACTTGAAGAACTCATAACCCCAAAATAAGTGACTATGAATACTGTTCTTTCTAAATTCTCATCATCAGAACAATGGTTGCAAAATGTGTTGATTCTTACGGCACTTACACTTCTTGGCTTTTTTATCCAAACGTTTTTCTTTAAATTTTTGAAACTCAGCAATAAAAGAAAGACAACAATATTTAAAGAGCAACTGCTGCTTCATCTTTCCTTGCCTTCAAAATTTTTTATTCCGCTCTTGTTTATATATAATTCTTCATCCTTTTTAGAATTACGGCTATTTTGGAGCATATTGATTAAAATACTTGTTATTATCAGTTTCACTTGGATACTCATTGCCTTTTTAAAAGCCATGGAAGAGGTGGTAAAACAAAAATTTGAAGTTAAGGGGAATCACAAAGCAAAAAACAGGAAAGTACTCACACAACTACGCTTTTTAAAAAACCTAACTTTAGTAATCGTTATCACAATTGCCATTGCGGGAATCTTGTGGTATATTCCTGAAATCAGAAATATTGGTAATACGATATTGACATCAGCAGGGATTATTGGAATCATTGCAGGTGCTACAGCACAAAAACCTATAACCAACCTTATCACTGGATTTCAAATCGTCTTTTCCAAGCCTTTTAAGATAAATAACAAAGTTATTGTCGAAAATGAGTTTGGTACAATAAAAGACATTACCCTTACCTACATCGTTATAAAAACCTGGGATTGGCGACAACTTGTTTTGCCGCTAAATTATTTTAATGACAAACCTTTAGTAAATTGGACCTTTAATACTACCGAAATTATTGGCAGTGCTTTTTTGTATGTAGATTACGTATTACCCATTGACGATATTAAGGAAAAATTGACACTACTACTCAAACAAAACGCACTCGAGGGTAAAAATAGCACAGGTTTTAATGATCGATACAGATAAGAAAACGATGGAAATCAGGGGAACAATCAGTGCAAAAAATGCCATGAATATATGGAGCTTACGTTGTGAAATACGAGAACAACTCATAAAATATAGGAGAGATAATTATCCGGAATCAATGCCCAAATTGAGACAGATGCAAATGCAAAATTAGTAGAGTAATATTATGTTTTTATGGAAAACGTTTAACTTATAAGTGCTTAAAGTCAAAAAAAAATGAAAAAAAATTCTTATCTAAAAAAAGATTTTGCTGAGGTCAATGACTTAAATAACACACTTAAGGATACCATTAAAAAACATCATGCATTAATCAATAATCTTCCCGGCATTATTTACCGTTGCAAGAACAATAGAAATTGGGAAATGGAATATATTAGTGATGGTTGCAAGAATATAACCGGTTATAGCTCTGAAGATTTTTTGAGTAGTAAGATAAATTTTACGACGATTACGCTGCAAGAAGACAGAGAACAGGTATGGTCCAATACTCAAAAAAGTCTGGATGTTAACAAATCATTTAATTTAGAATATAGAGTAAAAACCAAAGACGGAAAGATAAAATACCTTTGGGAGCAAGGCGAAGGTGTCTTTGATGCCAATGGTAATCTTATAGCTTTAGAAGGCTATATAGCAGATGTTACCATTCGGAAAAAAGCAGAACTGGAGCTAAAAGCCAGCAAAGCCAAAACAAAGGCTTTATTGGATGCCATACCAGATATGATTTTCATTCAAGACCGCAAAGGAATCTACCTTGATTTCTTCTGTGAAGATCTAGAAAAATTGCATATACCCCCTGAACAATTTATAGGTAAGCACATGAAAGACATCTTGCCCGAAGAGGTATTTAAATGTATTGATGATGCACACCAATGCGTTATGGAAAGTGGAGCGCTGCAAGTAACCGAATATAAGTTGAATAAGGCTGATGCACTTCACTATTATGAGGCCCGCGTTGTACTTATGAATGAACACAGCTTACTTACAATTGTTCGGGATATTACAGATAAGAAGAAGTCTAAACTAGAATTATTAGAGGCTCAAGCCAAGACCAGCGCTTTGTTACAAACATTACCAGATACCATAATGGTTTATGATAAGTACGGAAATCACCTTGAAGTTCATGCGCCCGATGATTATCAACTTGCGGCACCCTACGAAGATCATATTGGTAAAAACATCGACGACATTCTTCCCAAATATGTTTGTAAAATAATTAGAAAAGGCTTTGCCGAGTGCGAAAGAACAAGAGAAATACAAACTGTAGAGTACTTAATTAACATAAAAGGTGAGCTAAAACATCTTGAATCTCGAATAACACGTACAGGTAATGGCAATTTTCTGACCGTTATTCGTGATATGACCTCACATAAATTAGCTGAAGAAAGATATAAAAAGACCACTGCAAGAAATAAAGCGATGTTGCAGGCTCTTCCAGATGTTCTGTATGTTTTGGATCGAGAAGGCATTTATCTCGATGCATATTCGCCTAAAATATCTCTGCTTCCTGTTCCTATGGAAGAACTGCTTGGCAAGAGTATCTACGACATTTTTCCTAATGAACTTTGCGAAAGAATAATGAAAGCTATTATCCAAAGTGAAGAAACAAAACAGACCCAAGTATTGGAATATTCAGTTGCGGAAAATGAGGAACTACGATATTATGAAGCCCGGTTTGTAGTGAAAGATAGTGGTAATTTTTTGGCAGTTGTACGCGATATTACGGAGAAAAGAGCTATAGATGATAGTCTCTATTTAAGGAATAGTGCCTTGGCAGCAATCATCAACGGAATTGTCATTACAGATGCGAGACAGCCAAACAATCCCATCATTTATGCAAATCAGGCTTTTAAAGATACAACGGGTTATGAGCATGCCGATTTTATTGGAAAAAATTGTCGTTTCCTGCAAGGTGATGACCAAAATCAAGAAGAAATCAACACCATGGACTTGGCTATCAAGAAAGGTAAACCATGCCACGTTGTGTTACGGAACTATAAAAAAGATGGTTCATTGTTCTGGAATGAAATTTCGCTTACACCAATTTATAACAATAACAATATGTTGACCCATTTTATTGCTGTACAAAACGATGTTACTGCTCGTAAAAAGGAAGAGTTTTTCAAAAATGCGATCAAAGAGGTGATGGATATAATCATTCAGCACGAGCCAATAGACCAAATAGGTGACAAAATTGTTGAGACCATAGAAACGGCAATTGCAAATTGTAAAGCTTCTATTTTGATATTAAACAAAGAAAACCAAACACTGCATAAATTGTCTGCGCCAAATATCCCTCAAGCCTTTAGCTCAACTATTGAAGGTCTTTCCATTTTGCAAAAAAAAGGATCTTGCGGCACTGCTGCGTGTTTAAAAAATGAAGTCATTGTTTCCAATATTGCTGAAAGCGCATTGTGGGAAGATTTTAAGGATATTGCATTGTCCAATAATTTAAAAGGCTGCTGGTCTTTCCCTATATTTTCTTCCAATAAGGAAGTTTTGGGCACTTTTGCCATTTATTCCAATTCCGTAAGAGAGCCATCTACTACCGAAAAAAACATCATCCACGATATCACGCGCACAGCAAGTGTAGCCATTGAACAACATAATATAAGCCAAGCGCTGAATCAGAGTACGGAAAAGCTTGCTGCTTATACAGAAGAACTTGAAAACATTGTAGCAGAGCGTACCGATGAACTAAGTAGTATGGTTCAAAAATTATCGGAATCCAATATCAATCTCGAAGATCAGATAATGGAAACCAAGGCTGCTGAAAACGAAGCATTACAGAGTAAAATTCTACTCGATAAAATTTCACAAAATTTCCCAATGGGATTTGTTGCGGTCATAAATCCTGATTTTAAGATTGTATTTATAGAAGGTGAAGAATTAAAAGAAATTGGATTTAAGGGTCTTTCAAAATCGAAAACCATAATCGATGACGTTTTAGGCGTTTCAGAAAAAGTAAAAGCAAAAGTAAAGGCAAATGTTTTAAAAACATTTAAGGGCGAACACCACACTTTTGAAATAAAATTTCAAAAAAGGCATTATTTGGTCAATACCATGCCTTTAACTAACCAGGATGATAAAATTGAGCATGTTTTATTGGTACACAATAATATTACCATTCAAAAGAAAGCCGAATTTAAAATTTTAAATACCTTAAAAAGAGAGCAAGAATTGAGTGAGTTAAAATCGCGCTTCATATCAATGGCCTCTCACGAGTTCAGAACACCATTAAGCGCTATCCTTACATCAGCAATATTAATTAATAAACAAAATGAAGCAGGCAAAGAAGAAAAGCGGCTGCGTCACGTATCCAAAATAAAATCGAACGTTCATAACCTGGTCGTCATACTCAATGATTTCCTTTCCCTGAGCAAACTTGAAGAAGGAAAGGTTGTCGCAAAACCTGAAGTATTTGATATGATCAATTTTTCAAAATCACTGATTGACGAAATTAAAATTAATAAGAAAAAAGGACAAACCATTAAATTTGAACATGATGCTTCGGAGATAAAAGCATTTTTGGACCCAAAATTATTGCGACATATCATTTCTAATGTATTGTCCAATGCCATTAAATATTCTGATGAAAACAAAAAAATAATCATCAAGATAAATACCGATGAGCATCATTTGTTTTTATCAGTGGCTGACCAAGGTATCGGAATTCCAGAAGCGGATAAAAGCAACATGTTCCAGCGGTTCTATCGTGCCAAAAATGTAACCAATATTCAAGGTACTGGTTTGGGCTTGAATATAGTGAAACAATACACGGAATTGATGGGAGGCACCATAAAGTTTAAAAGTGAAATAAACGTAGGTTCAACTTTTTATATTGAATTTCCGCTAAATATTAATTAAGATGAAAAAAATTCTATTTATTGAAGACAATCAAGATGTTCGGGAAAATACAGCTGAAATTCTTGAACTGGAAAACTACGAAGTGACAACTGCCGAAAATGGCAAGATAGGTGTTGAGAAAGCGTTACAGATGATTCCCGATCTTATTATATGCGATATTATGATGCCAGAATTGGATGGGTACGGTGTGTTTGAAACTCTACATACTAATTCAAAAACAGCAAGCATTCCCTTTATATATCTCACGGCAAAGTCTAAAAAGGCAGATATGAGAAAAGGTATGAACCTTGGTGTCGATGATTATTTGACCAAGCCTTTTGAAGATGGAGAGTTATTGGATGCTATTGCGTGCCGCCTCAAAAAAAATGAATTCTTAATAAAAGAATTTTCTAAAAACTATAAGGGTATCAATCAGTTTCTTGATGAAGCTTCAGACTATTTGAACCTTGAAGAGCTCTCAAAAGACCGAAGTATCAAGACCTTTAAAAATAAGGAGGAAATTTTTAGAGAAGGAAATACTGCACAAAGACTGTATTTCATTGAAAGCGGAACTATAAAAACATTCAGGACTACGGAAACGGGTAAAGAATTTGTACTGGGCTTTTATGGACCTGGAGATTTTATTGGGCAACTATCCCTTTTAGGTTCTAAAGGGACTTATGTAGAATCGGCAAGTGCGTTGGATGATGTAGAGGTTTGCGCTATTCCAAAGGAAGATTTTATACAGTTACTTTATGGTAATAAAGAAGTATCTGATAAATTTATTACTATGATATCGAACAATGTCATTGAATTGCAAAAACAGCTGGTAAATATGGCTTATGCTACGGTAAGACAGAAGGTAGCTAAAGCATTGTTGGAATTAGATGAAAAAGGAATGATGAAAAATGAAGATCACAAAGGTATTGGTATTCCACGGGAAGACTTTGCAGGTCTCATAGGGACGGCAACAGAAACCGCCATAAGGATGTTGACCGAATTTAAAAACGAAGGCTTAATAAGTGTGGAAACGGATAGAAGTCTTGTACTTCAGGAAAAAAATAAATTAAGACGTATTGCACTTACGCATTGAAATATGGTTGTATAACATTAGGAAAAATCAATTTTTATCCATAATAAACCATGTATTGATTAAGGTCATTCTATATCAATCATAACAGTATTAATTTAACAGGAAATGAATGGTTTCGAGACTGTCTTTTCATTACTAAATTATGATAAATTCTGAATTTTCCATAAATAAGCAAAAGCGGATTTTATTAAAATCATTTGAAGATTTAAATAAAGTTAAAAAAATAGTTGAAATTATACAGATGATAAATGCCAAAAATTTACAGATTTCAATTCTTGGCCAACTTGTCCAGAATAAAAATAATAATGAAAAAACACTGAAGTATGCAGAAGATGAACTTAAAGTGCATTTTGAAGACTTGTTTAAATCATCTTTCAAATTTGGTACTATTTCTAACCCTGAAATAGGTGAAATCTTTATTGTAGGCGCCTTCACGCCAATATTTTTACAAGAAATTAATGGAAAAAAATTAGGGTCAATGTCGATGGGTCCCTACGGAATTCTTCGAGGAATTGGAATTGACCGACAACGAGCGACCGATTATTTAAAGGCATTAACCAATGGACGCTATGTAGTTATCATTAGGGGTTATCATAACGAATTAAATCAAGTGGAAGATAAATTGGGATAAGATAAACGAATTTATCGAACTCATCTTGACTTTTTTTAAGAACAATAAAAGGGTTGTGGATATTTGTGTTGCGAAACATAAAATTACAACCCACTGGGTTTGAAAAAAACTGGTTACCAGCTCATAAGTATTTTAAACACTATTAACTCTAAGTATGATTCACAATATTTTAAATAGAAACGTACATCAGCATCTGCCTCTGTAATTTTTTCTCTTAATTGTTTAAAAGCCATGAGTATTTATTGTTCTCAGGTTAGGGTTTAAAACCCTGCAATTTATTGCAGCATTTTAGTACTGCGAAAAAACACATATTTTAGGGGTATCGTCCATACATTGAGAAAGAGATCGCATACCGTAAGTAGATTGACCTGACATCTAGTTTGGGTCACCAAGTATAGATAAGGTTTTAAGTGGGGACGTAAGAAAACGTTGTCGTGAGCTTCTCATACGAATATGTGTAGCAGAGGGCATCGAGATAATAAAAGGTGTGGTGAGCTCGGACCATGTCCATATGCATGTTGAGTACGCCCCTGGGATGGATGTAGGTTCGATGTTCAAGCAATTGAAAGGTAGGACATCGAGAAAGCTTAAACAGGAGTTTTCCCGAGTTAAAGAAATGCTATTGAGGGCAACATTTTTGGGCGAGTGGTTATGGAGTATCGAGTACGGGCAATGTAACGGATAAGAGGGTCAATGGCTATTTGAAGCATCATCGACGGGATGGTTCGGATAATTCCAATTTCATATAGGAATAGTCCCAGGGACTTTCAGTCCCTTATAAAAAAATCTCTGCACTTTCAGTGCAGAGCGGTTTAGTTAATGCTTAATAGTAAACAAATTATTTATGCAGTTGTGCATTTTTCTTTTTAAGATCTTCTAGTTTGGTCTCTAGAGATGTAATAATATCTTCGGCTTTATAGCTCATATTAGAAACGGCCTCATCCAATTTTTTATCAAGGGCTTCCTTTTTTTCGTGGGCAGTTTTAGTAAGTTCATCTTTGGCATGTCATAACCGATCCGAAATATCTTGCGTGGTATCTGCTACAGAATGTTTAATTTTTTTCTCTAGTTTCACTGCCTTTATATGGTGCAAATAAGATACCAAGGCTTGTGCCAAGGGCTGCACCTGTAATAAAGGACATAAATAAATTTCTATTATTATTTTCCATGGTATCAAATATTTAATTTGTTATTTTTTTATTGTCCATAATGCATAATGAATCTATAAGTTGCTACTTTAAAAGTATCATCGTTATGTCATCAAAAAAGCAAATAATTGTTTTTATTCTATACAAATCAGCGAAATCTGCGGAACAAGTCCCTAATTCGACAATATTTATTTCCCCCTGATTAATCAGATAGTCGCAGATTTTTACCAAAATGGCGAAAAACGCATGTACCATTTTTTTATACTATAAAAGTAACTATAGATTGGTTTTTACAAAATGATTCAAATCAGTAGGAATATTTTATAAATGATATTTGAAAACGTTAAAAACCTTTCAAAATTTGACGAAAATTATCCTACTTAGTTTTAGAGTATAAAAAAAACGGAAAGCTCTCACTTCCCGTTTTTTCAGAAAAAATATTCTCATTTCCACCGCTGATCGACGTATAAAAATACCTTATCTCTAATATATTGCAATACTTTAATTTTGACGAAAATAATTCAATCTCTTGAAACTGGTTTCACTTGCTTTACAGCAGTTAATAACCAATACTTTTTAAAATAGAAACTGGAAGCCGAAACTTCCAGTTTCCTGTTGAGACGATTCATTTTATCTGTACGTCAAACCAACCAATCAAAAAATCCATTTCTGGAATATTATGAAAACTTAATTTTGGTAAAACAAATTCAATCGTTTCAAACTGGTTTCGCTTGCTTTACAGCAGTTGACAACCAATATTTAAAATAATCTGGGACAACTGAATGTCCCAGATTACTGGTGCAAAATGTGCTTTAATGCTTAATCTGATAATGTATAAACTTCTTTACAAAATCAACACAAAAATGATTAAAGCTTTTAAGGACAATTTACTACCCAAGATTCTTCCGTACATCTACAGAAAGAACCTATATTATTATATTTTCAAAGAACTATATCGTTAATTATACTGCTAATTTACAACCGTTTTTTAGCCTATGAACTGACCTAGGTCAGTTTGGGTGTTTTTTTTAAATATTTATTGTTTTTAATGCTGCATCAAAGTTGTAGATTGATGTAAAACTGATTCGGCTTTATTGATATTTTCAATACCCTGTAATAAAACATCTGGATTAAATGATATACTATCAATCCCTTCATTTACTAAAAAGGAAGCAAATTCAGTATAATCGCTTGGTGCCTGTCCACATAACCCAATTTTAGTATTGGTTTTTTTAGCAGATTGAATGGCCATTTTAATCATCTGTTTTGGTGCTTCATTATTTTCATCAAACAGTTTTCCCATTAATTCAGAATCCCTATCGACACCTAATGTGAGCTGTGTTAAATCGTTTGAACCTATAGAAAAACCATCAAAAATAGTGGCAAATTTTTCAGCTAAAATTACATTGCTCGGTATTTCGACCATTGTATAAATTTCCAGCCCGTTCACTTTTTGTTTTAATCCATTTTCCGCCATGGTGGCTACAACTTTTTCACCTTCCTCTATGGTTCTGCAAAATGGCACCATAATTTTTAAATTTGTGAGTCCCATTTGTTCCCGTACTTTTTTAATGGCTTCACATTCTAACTCAAAGCCTTCTTTGTACAAGTCGCTGTAATAACGTGATGCACCTCTAAAGCCCAACATTGGATTTTCTTCTGCTGGTTCAAAATCCTTTCCACCTATTAAATTGGCATATTCGTTGGTCTTAAAATCACTTAACCTAACAATCACTTCTTTGGGATAGAACGCGGCTGCAATGGTTGCAATGCCTTGTGAGAGTTTATCAATAAAATAGTCGTGCTTGTTCGGGTAGTTTTGGGTCAGTTGTTCAATTTGTTTTTTAACTGAAGTTTTTTTGATTTGGTCGAAGTTTACCAGTGCCATAGGATGCACTTTTACATTATGGGTAATAATAAATTCCATGCGTAAAAGTCCAACGCCATTATTTGGATAAAAGGATAAGGAAAAAGCACTTTCAGGGTCGGCAAGAATCATTTTCACTTCCGTCATGGGCATCTTAATATTAGAAAAGTCAATCTCTTTTTGCTTATAGGATAATTTACCCTGATAAATATATCCTGTTTTTCCTTGTGCACACGACATGGTAATAGTGTCGCCATCCGTTATAGTCGTTGTGGCATTACCACACCCAACAATTGCAGGCACACCAAGCTCTCTAGCCACAATAGCCGCATGACTCGTTCTACCACCTTTATTAGTTATAATACCTGTTACTTGCTTTAACAGTGGGTCCCAATCTGGGGTAATAGTATCTGTAACAATAATAGTATCTGGTGCTAAAGGACCCACGTTTTTTGGGGAATTTAAAAAGCGGGCTTTTCCAACTTTTATTTTAGAACCAACAGCATTTCCTTGTGACAGAATTGTTCCTTTCTCCAATAGTTGGTATTCTATATGAACACTTTTATTGTGTGTTTGGTGTACCGTTTCTGGTCTCGCTTGGGTAATGAACAACTGGTTTGTTATACCATCTTTTGCCCATTCAATGTCCATCGGCTTTTGATAATGGTCTTCAATAAGCTTTGCCCAATTTGACAAGGTTATGATTTCCTCATCGGTCAAAACAAATTGTTGCTGTTTATTTTTAGGTGTTTTAATATTAACAATGGTTTTATCTTCTTGTTTGTTGGCGTAAACCATCGTCAATTTTTTGCCACCCATTTTTTTCTGAATAATGGGATATTTGCCCTGTGCCAAAGTTGGTTTAAATACATAAAATTCATCTGGACTCACAGTACCTTGCACAATATTTTCTCCCAATCCCCAAACACCGGATAGTACAATGACATTCTCAAAACCAGATTCCGGTTCGATGGTAAAACCAACACCAGAACAGCTCTTGTCTGACCGTACCATAAGTTGAACACCAACAGACAGAGCAATGGTGTGGTGTTCAAACCCTTTGTCTTCACGGTATTTTATCGCACGATTGGTATATAAAGAGGCAAAGCATTTTTTTACAGCCTCTAACAATTGATGCGCTCCTTTAATATTTAAATAGGTTTCGTGCTGCCCAGCAAAACTTGCATCGGGAAGGTCTTCTGCCGTGGCACTACTTCTTACCGCAACTGCTTTTAAATCGCTGCCACATAAACTACTATAGGATTTTTTTATTTCTTCAGACAGTGCAGTTGAAAAACTTCCACTTAAAATAAGTTCTCGTGCTTGCTGTCCAATGCTCTCTAAATTTGAATAGTTTTCCCTATCGAGTTTTTTAAGTAATTGTTTTAATGGTTCTTCAATTTCATTGTCTTTTAAAAATTCCCAAAACGCATACGATGTGGTTGCAAAACCATTAGGTACTTTGACACCTTTAGAAGTTAATTGATTATACATTTCTCCTAAAGATGCATTTTTGCCTCCTACAGTATCGACATCTATTATGCCAATTTCACTGAATTCTTTAATATGTGATTTCATGTCTTTAGCCTTTTAATTAAATCTAAAAATACCTCCATTTGACAGACCTTAAAATGATACAGGTCATGTCGCCCTTACTGTTGTGGCATATGTTGGCGTTGATTTCCTTTTCGGCGTACGACTGTTGGAACTTCCTAGTGTCGAATCCGGCATCTGCGTTCAGGAAAAACCCATCGACGGGTATGTCGGTCCGCTCCAGTGTGGCGGTCACGACCTAGAACTGAACTTCGATATCGTAAATTTCGTTATGGTTGCCCGCTAAAGGTTCCGACATGTAAAAGGCGGTCCCTGTCTGTGCGTAAGATAAAGTGCGTTGGTCGTCCTTCGCTTCTTCCCGCTTTGGTACCCGACTTCCTCGCCGCCCCTTACCTAATTGTCCTCTTTTTTGTTGCAACTCCAAAACTGAAATGAACCAGTCTGTCGTAATGATTTCTTGACGAATCAAAGACATTTTGAAGCCAATAACCAAAATGATTTTCAGCATAGGTAAATTTGGAACCATAGTCGTGTAGGCACAGAAATACACAAATCAAAAAATAACTGAGATTGCTAAATTGATACTTTTTATAGGTAAGTGTTAAAAAGAGCAGTGTAATAACCGTCAACGTATTTTCTATAAGCCAATTTTTCATATCTGTTGTGCCAATCAAAGAATTTTCCCAAACGGTAATAAATAATATAGTAAACCAAAAACGCTTATGTCCGATTACAGTTACAACACTGCCTAAACTATTATTCATCAAGTACGATGATTAAAAATCCTTTAGTTCCTTATTCATTCTTTTCAAGTAAAAACCTAAGAATATTCTAAAGATACCAATCATTATAAAAGCCATTGCGGTCATATAAACAATACTTAAACCACCAATAATTGGATTAGCCAATACTAAAATTGAAAATATAATCGTTGCGATTCCTGAGGTTAGCATCCAGCCCCAATTAGATATTCCATAAGATTTTGACTGGATCGAGATTCCAATAGCCATAATTCCCCTAAATAATAACCAGAAACCGACATAGAATGGTAATATGGCCATAGTCATTACCGGATTGGATATTAAAAGGATTCCTATAATAAGGTCTAAAATTCCTCCTGCAAGATACCAGCCCCAACTGTCTATTTTCTTTCTGTTTGAAATGGAAAAGGTAATTTCTAGTATTCCTGAAATAAATATAAATACACTAAAGATGATGCTTAATGAGATGTAACTTGCCAATGGTGTATTAAATACCCATACACCTGCAAAGATGTATAGAATTCCTATTAAGATGGATAACCACCAATTTTTAGTAACTGACTGTGTTGAACTTACTATTGTTGCCATGATTTCTAAATTTTAATTCATATTATCTTTAAACAAATCTTTTAAAGCGGTACCCAACTCCTTCATATCGTGATTGAATTCGCGTTCAAATCGTATTTCTCTTTCTAGAGTAGCTTCATTAAATTCAATCAAATCTTCTTTAAACTCACGACCTCGTTGTGCTAGCTTTTCTTTAAGTTCTTTGTTTTTTTGTTCTAATTTATCCAATTGAGCTGTTAAGCGTTCTTTTTCAGTTTTACTTGCTTTTGCAATTTTTTCCCGTAATACTTTAATGTCATTTTCGGTATTTTCAATGGTAGTTTCGGATGCCATTTTAAAGGATTCCCAATCTGCTTTTACAGCAGTTTCTATTTCCTTACTGATATCTTTTGCACCTTTCACTAAATCTTTATTGAGTTCCTTTACGTCTTCATTAACTTCTTTGGCATCTTTTTTAGAAGCGTCTCCACAACTTGTTAAGATGGTTCCTGCCATAAATGTCATTACGATAAAGACTAAAATCTTTGTTTTACGCATTGTAAAAAAAATGTTTTGGTATTCTTGAATCTTATTTTTCATAATTTCTAATTATTTTAAATTGATATTTTTTGTTTTAATCTATAATGGTCTTCCAAAATCATAGTGCTATCGAAATCATAAATATTCAGGATTCCTGTTTACGCCTCGACTTTTGAAATGTCGTTTGCTGGGATATTTAAAATTTCTGTCATTAATGCCCTAATGGAATTTCCGTGAGCAGAAACCAATACCGTTTTACCCTTTACTAATTCTGGCACGATGACTTCAAAATAATATTGAACAGTTCTTTGCTTTGTTTCTTTTAAAGATTCTGTTACTGGCAAATCTTCGCTATTGAGATTCTTGTATATTAAGGTTTAATTTTGGATTTCTCTTATCATTTACCGATAGCTCAGGTGCAGCATCACAATAACCTCGTCTTACTTTCCAAAAAAAATCTTCTCCAACTTCTTTTCTTACCTCATCTTTGTTTCTTCCTTGCCACGCACCATAATTACGTTCGTTTAGTTTCCAACTTTTAATGAAATCTATATGCATTATATCTGCTGTTTCCATAATAATCGAAGCCGTTTTAATGGCTCTTTTTAGATAGGATGAAAAGCAGATATCAATAGCTATATTTTCGTCTCGAATAAGCTTGCCAGCTATTCTGGCTTCTTCAACTCCTTGAGGTGCAAGGTCTATATCTGTCCATCCTGTAAAGATGTTTTCTATATTCCAAAAACTTTTGCCATGTCTTACTAATAGTAGCTTTCCCATTATAACTTCATTTTATATTGTGTAAATCTTGACTGTTAATCCACAATATCTTCGCCCAAAGCGTTATGCAATTGATATAGTTTTTCTTCCTCTTTTTTAATTCTTTTTTTAAGCCTATTCTTTCTGGCTTTTTGGAACGAATTGCTAACAGCATCTTCATACTTGTGAAGGCGTGTTTCTAGGGTATTTATTCTACCTTTTGTTTTGTCTTTGATTTCTTTAAGGGTAGCTTTTCTTTTTGCTTCTAATGCTACGACTTTTGCTTTACGTATTGCCTTTAGTTCTGCAATTTTGGTATTAACTTTTGCTTTTTCAGAAGCCGTTGCTTTTTTGAGTTTTTCACGTTCGTCTTTAATTTTACCCTCTAAATCTTCAACTTGTTCGTCTATAAAATTGTTGAACTCTATATCTGCTTCAGTGCGTATGATTTCTACATTAAAAGGTTTTAGATAATCGTCAATAAAGACTGAGCTATCTTCGCCAACCTCAGCAACTATAGTGATGTCTCCTGCTTTGATTTTATTGTTGACTTTTGCGATAAAATCGTCTTCAAAATCATAACGACCAATATCAAACACAGCACCTATCGCCGTACCTGAAAACAAGCCTACAACTAGACCTATGGGACCTACTAAAGCACCTAGTAAACCTCCTAATGCCATACCTGTAAACGTTCTCCATCCAGTACCATCTGTTTTATCTTCGAGAACTTCATAATGGTCATTTGCTTTTTTACGAATCATTATATGTTCATATAAGGTGATGTCTCCGTAAGCATCTAATTCTTTCATTTTGTGTAAAGCTTCAATCGCTTTTGTTTCTTCCTTAAAAGAAACGACGATAATGTTTGCCATTTCTTGTGTTTTAAATATTGTTATTCATGATTTATCTTTCCTTTGAGCTTATTAATTATGCTGCTAACTCACCCATTTCTTCATCTAATTCTCGCAGCATACTTGGCTCTCTCCAAAGGTCTAAAAGACTCTGTACGTTGTTGAGTTCTTCTGCTTGTTCTTTGGAATACCAAAGTCCTAATTCGGCAACCATATAGTTTTTTTCCTTAAAGGCTACTTAGTTAATGCATAGCTTTGTGTGGTTATTTCCTTTTCGTTTTCCATTGCCGATAGAATTACATCTGCAAGGCTTAAAATATCTTATTTAGGTTCTGTTAATGCTGGTGTAATAAATCTTATGCTATTAGCTAAGAGCATATTTTTGCTTTACTTGCGTGAAAAATTTCTTCATCACTATACTGTTTGAACAACTTTGCTGCTCCTACAAACCCTTTATCATCTAACCAAGTGGACATAGACATGTATAGTCTTGCTGAATATTCTTCTTGCTCTACTCTATAATGAAGTAACTTGACTATGGGTGCACTTAAGAATTCTGATTTTGTTTTCATACCTTATAATTTTCAGTTATTTAGTAATAACCTTTTATTTAAAGTTCAAAATTAAATGGATATGTAGAGCGGCGAAATGACCTGAATCAGTATGATGAAAAAATGTATTTTTTTTTAATTGAGGATTTTCCTTGCGTGAAGGATTATTCGTAGTTTATTATTTCAAATTAATGAACTCATGAATGTAAAAAACATTTGTAGTGGAAATTCCACAGCGCGACGCAGGAAGCGCGAGGAATTGTAACGGAAAGCCTGACCCTTGTGGTCACGCCCAAGTTCTGTTAAAGGATTCTGATAAAAATATAGATAATGCCTATTAAAATAACGCTACCAAAGGCGTATGCTACTAACCTCCCAGCTGCTTTAGAACCTTTGAATAGGGTAATTGCCAACTTAACCAGCATATTACTTAAAGTAGCAGTAAGAATAACGGTTGAGGCAAGTTTTAGGTTTGTGCCGTCTAATGAAAACTTTGCCATACTTATGGTAATGGCATCCGTATCTGCCAATCCTGCAATTAAGGCGGAATAGTATAAACCGCTCTCGCCGAAAAATTGATTGCTGTAAAAAACAGCAAAGAGAATAATAATGTACATCGTACCGAAACCGATAGCGCTTAAGATATTTAAGGGGTTGCCCAGTTTAATATCCGTATCTGGTTTATGGCCATCTTTTCTTATTAACAGCACGGTTGCAATAATACATACCAGCGTTAATATACCAAAGGGCAAGACTATTGTGCTTATAATTTTACCGTTAAATATATAAGCTAACAGAGCAAGTCTGGGAAACATAATGGCAGAGGCTGCGATGATTCCTGCACTATATTTATTAGACAGTTCTGCAGATTCCTTGCTTCTTGCCGCGTAGTTCCAGGCGACTGCGGTACTGGATATAAGACCGCCGAGAATGGCGGTAAGAATAATGCCTTTTTTAGACCCTACGAACTTTACTAAAAAGTAGCCTATAAAATTTAAAAACGAGACAATTACTATAATAGAACCTATTTCGAAAGGGTTTAATAAATCATTAGGGCCATATGATTTGTTGGGTAAAAAGGGTAAAATTAACAACGCAATGATGGCGAATTTTATAAATGCGAAAAGCTCTTCTGAAGTGATGTTGCTAATGAACGAACGAAACCGCGTTTTAAGGGAAAGTAGTGTTACGATAATGACGGCTGTTGCTACAGCTTCTCGATAGTACTCTACGGAAACCATTACACCTAAAACAAATGTTGCTGCTAGGGCTAAATTTGTGGTGAGTCCTTGACCGTATTCTTCTTGTTTTTGCCTAAAGTGATTCAATGCAAGTAATAAAAAAAACGAGCCGAAACTTATAATCAATAGCCAAGGTGTATAAATTTGAGTAAGATTTGCTATTGAAAATCCTAAAATAGCTACAATGGGAAAGGTGCGTATGCCTGCAAATCCTTTTTCCTCTTTAAGCTTGTCTAATTCTCTTTCGAGGCCAATAATAAGACCTATTCCTAAACTCAATAGTACGCCAAGAATATAGACCCCGAGTGCCTCACTTATTTCTTGAATGACTTGCATTAGGCTTACATATATTTTTCAAGAAATCTGAAAAACTCTTTTTTGAGTTCTGAATAGATGTGTCTTTGGGTTTCTATCCGGTTTCTAAACTCTATATGATTTTTGGCCATTACGGTATCTATGGCATCTTCTTTTATTTTACTTTGTCCTGCAATACGTGTTTCGTGTTTTGCAATAGCTTCTTCTAAATCTTCGATAACACCACCGTGAAGGATAAATTCATTTTGGTAATGCTCTAACTGAGCCAATACATCTTTGTCCGTCCACCGTGTGGCGAGTTCACTTAATCTGTTATTAAAAGATTTTAGTTCGTCTTTCCAGAAATCGAGTTCTCGTTGCCATTGCTTATGCTCAAAATGTAAATCTGAATTATAAATAGCTTTTGTTTTCATAATGTATGTTTTTTGTGATTAGCATTTAGTGTTCTAAAACGACAAATTGTGAAAGTGCTTCCATAGCCTCACAACCGTAAACCAATGCTGGTCCACCACCCATGAGTATAGCGACTCCAATGGTTTCCATAATTTCTTCGGAAGTGGCTCCTGCAGTAAGAGCATCGTGCACATGGAATGCAATGCAGCCATCACAGCGCACAGTTATAGCTATGCCTAGTGCAATCAGTTCTTTTGTTTTTGAAGGTAAACTGCCATCTGCAATACTTGCTTTATGAAGGTCGTTAAACCCTTTCAATGTAGCAGGAATTTTAGCTCCCAGTTCTCCCATGAGTTTGGTAAGGTCGTTGTAGTTTTTTGAATAATCTTTTGTCATGACTTTGGTTTTTTGTTCTTCATTTTTTTTATAAACAAAGCTATTTTAAAAAAGTAATTCTTAAAATGACGCAGGTCATTTCATTTTTTTCATGTCTTTGTTTTCTTTGTAATTATTTGTGTTATGAAAAAAAGAATTTATATAATGGTTCTTCTTTTATTAATTAGTGCCTTCACGCTAGAAAGTTGTAGTCCTATAGTGATATCTTCACAACCAGAACAGCCACTACCGCCTTGGTTTTATCCCAATAGAGTTGAAGCGGTTAGATATGTATATTTTCCTGAATATAAAATATATTATGACCTGTCTTTGGGAAATTATCTCTATCTGGACAATAATGCTTGGGTAAGAGTAAATGTATTGCCAGAACGGTTTAGTGCTATTAAATTGAATCGCAGCAAATTTGTACGAGTAAAAAATTATAGAGGCAATAATATTAGAATCTATCACAATAAAAACAATGCCTCTCGTAATCGCACAAATAATAGCAGTACAGGACGTAGAAGGAATTAACTGTGAAATTGAAATTAATAATTTCACATATTCAAAATATGATAAAAAAGCTTATTCTCTTTACAATTAATACGATCTTATTTTTTGATGACGAATAGAGTCTTTTTGGAAATTAGTCCACTCGTATTTTCCTTCTAAAATACCGTGCGTTTCCCAATCGCCATACATTGCATTTGGTAATACTATAAACTTATTTCCAAAATATGTTTTTAAACTCTCTACTTTATGATTTCTCACTACTGTGGATTGGTCATCAAATACTTCAGAAAAATCAGATAGATTATCGCCAAGTAGTAATACAATTTCGTGAGTTCTCTGTACGTTAAGTCTTCTTGGTTCTTTTCCGCTAAGACTGTCTTTCAATAAAACATGCGCTTCATCTGCAAATGGAAACCCAATCATTTTTAGATTCTCAATGGTTTCAATAGCATTGTTTATAGACCTATTGGAAATATAAAAAACCTCAACACCATTTCTTTTTGCATAATTAAAAAAATCAAGAGCACCTGGTAGCGCTTTTGCTTTTTTCTGCTTTACCCATTCGGTCCAACGTACAGTATTAAAGTCTTCATCTAATTCAACTTGTTTACCACTATACGGACTGTTATCCAACACTGTTTCGTCAATATCTGTCACAATAGCAATGGGTTTTGCATATTCAATTTTGTGATTAAGGATATTACCCAACTGAATTCTAGCCATATTAAAAGCTTGATAGCTTAAAGCACGATATTCTGCTGCGTGTTGTTGCCATAAAACAGATTGTATCGAGTACTCACGAACGGGAATTCCAACATCCTCAATTATTGTTATGTTTTCATCTTGGTTTATTGTAGGCTTATTTGATTTACATCCGATAAGTAGTGTGAACGTAAGAAGTACAATTGATAGGTTACTTTTCATAATTATTGTTTTTTTATAGTATTGATAAGACATAAAGCAATAACAGTCCATTTAAAAAAGCGCTATAATATACAATATTACATTTAATCGTTTTTTCTTTATTGACTTGTGGAATTAGGTCTGATGCTCCTATATAAATAAAGTTACCAGCACCGAAGGGAATTAGGAAATCAGTGTTTAAATCTAACTTAGCAGGTGCAAAATAAACGATCATTCCGCCAGCTAAAAAGTAAGACCAGAATGGACATTAAACAATAGTGCTTTTCGTTTCTTCCACCCGCCATTTATAAGAACAGCAAAATCCCCAAGTTCTTGAGGTATCTCGTGTGCAGCAGCAGCAAGCCACGCAGAGACACCTAATTTTATATCGACGAGAAACACACCTCCAACTACTAATCCTCTAATAAAGTTATGTAAGCCATCTGCAATTAAAATGAGGTATGTAACAGGTTCTTTTTGCTCTTCTTACCTTCTGTGGCAATGATGCCAGTGCATAAATTGCTCAAGTACTAAGAATGAAAGAAATCCTAAAGCGACAAATAGAAAAACTAAATTATTATTATCTATTTGTTCAATCGAAATAGGCAACATGTGAAAGAAAGCACCACCAATAAGTGAGCCTGCGGCAAAAGCAACAAGTGGAAGTAATATTTTTTTTAGTGTTTCTTTTTTTAATATCAGCGTAATACTGCCTGACAAAGCAATGGCACTCATCAATAATCCGCTACCTAAAATCCAAAAGAATGTAGTCATTTTCACATAAAAAAATAAAATTAGTCAATGTTGCTTTTCTATAAAATGACGCTAGTCATATGGATATCACAAAGAAAATCAATATAAACTAGAAATAATAGATGACATCAATGACTTGAATCATTGCCAAAAAAGCATAAAGGAATAATGAAAACTTATGAAAATAATTTTGAACAACTCGCAGCTTTCTCTGCAAAAATAAGACAGTTAACCCTAAAAAGACTTGAAGAAATACCTGATGGATTTGTAAACTGGCGATTAAACAACACTGCTATGAGTTTTGCTCATCTTGTACAACATGTTGTTAATGTTGATGACATGTTCTTCAGCCTTACAACTACTACTAACAAGAAATTTACATGGCTATTGGGTTCCGAAGAACCTCATAAAACCATCGATGATACAAGCTATACTTCAATGCTCAAAAAATTAAAAGATTACGGTGTTAAACGAGACAAAATTATTTCCTCTTTTAACGATGCCTCGATTAATGAACTGGTATTTGATGAAAATGGGGAATCAATTACAATTTGGTGGTTCTTAATGCATAAGGTGTTAGAACACGAAACATATCATAGAGGACAAATTGCTGCGTACTTATAAGTTATAAAAGGCGAGTCTATTAAACGGTAAAATCTTGTTTGTTATATTTTAATAATATCCGTAGGTGTTTCAACCAAAATAGTTATGTCTCCTCGCAAGGCAATGGGCTGTTTCATAATCTCTGGATTGTTTCGTATCATCTTAATCCAATCTTCCGAAGAAAAATTATGATGTTCAAAATGAGAGTTATAAGCAGGATGCTCTTGATTCACTAGATCTTTTATTTCCAGATGCAGTCGCTCTGCCAATTCTGCTATTTGTGTTCCGGTTAGCTTTGTTTTTAATATATCAATTTCATGAATAGGCAAACCTTCTGCTTTAGCATAGACCAGTGCTTGCTTGGCTCTTACAGATTCAGAACTGTAAAACAGCGTTATTTGTCTATTTGATGTAGCGATTTCTCCCATATTTTATAGCTCATTCTTTATCTTTTCTTCTTCAACATAATGTTCTAATAATTCCTTTAAGCTGTCCAAATAGTCCTGCAATACTATTTTATCTATATGTGGATGTTTGCTAACAGGTAGTGTCATTGGGTTTTCGTCTAAGGAACGGTAAAGTTCTGGGTAATCGGTTTCAATACTCGTTGTGAGCTGAGTGATTTCGTTTAATATTTTATGTAGTTCTTTCATATTGGTGTGTTTCAATTTATAAATAATGTTCATTCATATCGTAGCGCATCAATAGGATTTAACTTGGCTGCTTTTCGTGCAGGGAAATATCCAAAAGCAATGCCTATAAAGGCAGAAAATCCGAAACCGATTAAAATGGAATATCCCGCTGTTGGTATATAGAAATCAGTTGCTTTGTATATAATTTGATTGCCGATTACGCCGAATGCTACTCCTATAACACCACCAACTAAACTTAACACGATGGCCTCTATTAAAAATTGAACCAGAATATCATTTTCTCTTGCGCCAATTGCTAATCGTGTTCCTATTTCTCTTGTACGTTCTGTAACGGAAACCAACATAATATTCATAATACCTATACCACCAACAATTAGCGAAATACTAGCTATAGCACCTAATAAAATGGTTAAGATTCCTGTAATATTCCCTGTGATTTCTTGAAGTTCTATTTGTGTGGTGATTTCAAAATCGTCATCGTTTCCTTCCAAAATGCGATGCGATTCGCGTAGTAGTTCTATAGCTTCAATTTTTGCACCTGTAATATGGTCTTCGCTTAAAGCGCTTGCCATAATCATAGTATATCCTCGTCGGTGACCAAACAATCTATTCTGAATTGTTGTATAAGGTGCTATTACAATATCATCCATATCTTGACCCATACCACCAGTGCCTTCTTCAATTAAAAGTCCTATCACTGTTAGAGGCACTTTATCTATTCGAATTTGCCTTCCAATTGGATCTTGTCCTGGAAAAAGTTCTTCTCTAATAGTTTCACCAATGACACAGTATTTTCTAGCCCTTTTTACATCTTCTTCAGTAAAAAAATTACCCAAATTTAAGTCTCTACTAGTAATATCAAAATAATCCTTGGACACGCCATAAACTGTTGTAGTTTTATAGCCATCTGGTCCAATAGCTTGTGCGCCAATTGCTACCATTGGTGATATTTTTGACATCCAAACTGAATTTTTTTGTAAAATGTTAAGATCCTTTTCGTCAATAGGACGTCCCATTCTCACATTAATACCTGCTTTATTTTCAGATTTTGTTCTTATGATCAATAAATTAGTTCCTAATCCAGATATTTGATCCTCAACTTGCTTAGTTGCACCTTCACCTGCTGAAATGGTCATAATAACAGCTCCTACACCAATTATAATACCCAACATAGTGAGAATACTACGCGTCCTATTTTTATTGATGGCCTTAAAGGCGACTTTAAATATTCTGAAAAACTGCTTCATTTTGCATTTTCTTTCAATTTGTTAGTTCTAACTCTTTTAATGCACTCTCTTTAGTGCTACGGTTTTTAATAATTTCATCTGTTAGAATTTTTCCATCTCGCATATATATCATCCTTTTAGCGAATTGTGCGATTTCTGGTTCGTGTGTAATCATTAAAATGGTTTTTCCTTCATTGTTGAGACGTACAAATAAATCAGCAATATCTATACTGGCTTTACTATCTAAATTCCCAGTAGCTTCATCAGATAAAATAAGTGTAGGTTGATTTACCAAAGCCCTCGCAATAGCAACGCGCTGCTGCTGACCACCAGAAAGCTCATTCGTCTTGTGATACATACGGTCTTTGAGACCTACTTCATCTAGAGCCTTTTTTGCCAATTCTTTAGAGTTTGGAAACCGACCCGTTCTATCATATACAAGTGGCAATGCTACGTTTTCTAGTGCGGTTGTTCGAGATAATAGATTATAACTTTGGAAAATAAAACCGATTTTCTGATTTCGTATATCTGCTAATTGATTTTTAGTTAGATCATTAACAAATACGCCATCTAAATAATATTCGCCAGAAGAGGCTGTATCAAGACATCCAAGAATATTTAGGAAAGTAGATTTGCCTGAACCTGAAGCGCCCATAATGGCAACAAATTCACCTTGTTCAATAACCAAATCAACATCAGTAAGCGCATGCACTTCTATATCGCCATTTTTAAAAACACGGCTTATTTTTTTGGTTTCTATGACTTTTTTGAGCGACATCCTATTCATTTTTAGATTTAATACCATTGATGGCTTTACTATACTCTTCTATGTCAGAACCATCAAGACATCTTTTAATTTCAGATTGTAAACCTGTTGTAATGCCAAGTTCGATAAACTTAAAATCTAAATTCTGTTCATTATTTTTATAGAAGAAACCATTGATATTGCTAGGTAGATTTTTCTTGAAATTTGCTGGTGTATAAAGTTCTTCATCATTAATGGCTTTAATAAATTGCTGCTGCAATGAATCGGGAAGTATGTTATTTGCTTTTTCTTTTAACAACGGTTTTATTTCATTTAACATCGCCTCGTTAGGTCTAAATCGTAATGCCGAGTTATTTATTAAAAAAACATCGTTTGCTGTGTCTGTAATAAATTCGAGATTCGCCGTCATTCCTGGCAAAAGCAACTTTTTTTCGTTATCCACTGAAACTACGACCTGATAGTTGACGACATCATTAATTTCAATAGGTTGCAATCGTATTTGATTCACAACACCATAAAAGTCTTTTTCAGGATAGGTTTGTACCGTAAAACGCACTTGCATACTATCTTTAATGTAGCCTATATCACTTTCATCTACATCTGCCAGAATTTGCATTTTAGATAAATCTTCGGCAATAATAAACATCGTAGGTGTTGCAAAAGAGGCGGCTACTGTTTGCCCTTCCTCAACACTACGCTCGGTTACCGTACCACTTATAGGTGAAGTAATATGTGCATATCCAATATTCACTTTAGTATTCTCTACCGAAGCTTGAGATGCTTCTTTGGCACTAACCGCTTGGTTATAGGCGTATTTTGAATTAAGAAATTCTTGTTCTGAAATTACATCTTGTTCAAATAATACTTTGTTTCTATCATATTGGTCTTTAGCCTGGTCTAATTGGGCTTCACTTACGGCTAAATTAGCTTTAGCATTATTTAATGTGGCATTTAGCAGTTTTATATCCATTTCTGCCAATAGCTGTCCTGCAGTGACTTTATCATTGTAATCTGCGTACAATCTTGAAATGGTGCCTGATATTTGCGTGCCTACTTCAACAGTATTTATGGCTTCTACAGTTCCTGTACTGGATACATCAAACTCAATATATCCTTTTTCAATTGTAGTATAAGTATAGTCCAGTTTTTTACTGCTTAATTTTGGCTTTATAATAAAGTAACCAGCTACAGCAATAACTAGTATTCCAAGTATAATCTTTGTTGATTTTTTCATTTTACCTTATTGTTTACCTATTAATAATTGATAGTCATAATAAGCTGATTTATAATCTGATATGGCTTGTAGCCAATTTAATTGTGCTTGCGTATAGGATAATTCGGCGTCGTTAACTTCTAAAAATGTGCCCACACCAAAACGGTATCTTTTCTTTGATAATTCTAAAGCCTCTTCAGAAAGTTCCATATTCTCTTTTTGCACAAATACCTTTTGTTTAGAAAAATCCAATTGAGACAGCAGTTCTTCAAATTGCATTTGGAATTCTCTGGTGGTATTTTCCATCGTCTGCTGTGCAATTTCTTTATCTATTTTGGTTTGTTGTACCTGGTTTTTAGTGACATTACCATTGAAAATGCTGAAACTCATTTGCAATCCAACAAGACTAGTATGAACCCAGTCGTAATTAGAAAACCTGAAATCGTCTGCTTGTGTTTGGTAGTTGTAACTGCCAATAACATCTATTGTTGGATAAAAAGCGGATTGGATTTGTTCTATTTGTTTTTCGTTTAGGTCTATATTAAATTCTAATTGTTTTAACGTACTGTTTTGCTCAAGAACTTGATTTACGTTTGCTTCAAAAAACAGTTCGCTCTCAAGTAATGCAATGGGTTCAGTTAAATCAAGTACAGTATTGATCTCTAGACCTAATAATAGTATTAAATCATTAGCCGCTGGTATAATATTGCTTTGTGCCTCTAACAAACTATTCTTGGCTTTTGCCACTTGCACCTTGGCAGAAGTAAGGTCAAAATCGGTAAGCTTGCCCTGTTGTTTTCTTTTTCGGATATCCTCTAAATTTTCTTCAGAGTTTTTTAATTGACTTTGTTGCACGTGCTCAATTTCCTGAACAATTAAATAATTGAAATACGCTTTTCTTACAGTATTAACAACGGTCTGTTGCGTGCCATTTGCCACTTCATCTTGATAGCTTAATGTAACCTCTGCTAATTTTTTAGTAGCAGCATTGTATTTGGAAAAAGCAGGGATATTAAGACCAAAAGAACCTGTATAATCATTTTCAGAGCCGAGTTCGGTAGCCGTACTACCTGTACCATCAGCATCGGGAAAAAATATTACCGGTCGCTCAATATTCCAATTATATCTTGCATTTAAAGATACTTTGGGTAAAAAATTCCCTTTAGCTTCTTTAAGTGCATATTCAGCAGATGATAAGTTGAAATTTTCTTTAACAATATCATAATTTTTATGGAGAGCCAAATCTATGGCATCATCTAAGCTTAAACTAATACGCTCTTGTGAAATTATCTGTAAAGGCAGAAAAGCAATCGCAAAACTAACCAGAAGTCTCATATTGAAAAGTGTCATGGTATTCTAATTGATAACACAAAATTATCCTGAAATGATTACGATAACTATGACCTGGGTCAGTTTGAATTTGG
>Ga0209344_10000798_pt1 | contig 48281 bp, 38 predicted proteins | sample Cruoilmetagenom6_FD_187293 | JGI IMG/M metagenome (GOLD analysis project Ga0209344, IMG submission 187293) | Oil polluted marine microbial communities from Coal Oil Point, Santa Barbara, California, USA - Santa Barbara Oil Seep Sample 6 (SPAdes)... | ecosystem: Environmental > Aquatic > Marine... | reverse complement strand
GGTCAAGGTCAATAATTGGGATTTGTCCACAAGTAATTCCTCCGCTGTTACCTCGTAAGTGTCCTTTACATAGTTTCTAAAACCATCGGCACGTGGTTCAAGGGGTTCAAAAGATTCCACATCGGTCTGCTCCTGACTTGCGTCGGTACGACCAGGGGAAAAAGGAACCTTCACGTTCTTTCCGGCATTCTTTGCAGCATTCTCTATAGCGGCGTTCCCTGCCAAAACAATAAGGTCTGCCAAGGAAACCCTTTTATTTCCGGATTGTGCGGCATTGAATTCTTTTTGTATGGCCTCCAACGTATTCAGAACTTGGGCCAATTGCTCGGGGTTGTTTACCCTCCAATTTCTTTGTGGCGCCAATCGCACACGTGCTCCATTGGCACCCCCTCGCTTGTCGGATCCCCTAAAAGTAGAGGCGGAAGCCCAGGCGGTAGAGGCCAATTGGGCAATGGAAAGGCCAGTTGCCAAAATTTTGGATTTCAGATCGGCCATATCCCTATCATTGATCAATTCATGATCTACGGCGGGTACAGGATCTTGCCAAATCAATTGTTCTTTGGGTACTTCTGGACCAAGATAACGTGATACTGGCCCCATATCGCGGTGAACCAATTTGAACCAGGCACGTGAATAGGCATCGGCAAACTCTTCAGGATTTTCCAAAAAATGCCTTGATATTTTCTCATAGGCCGGATCCATCCGCAGCGAAAGGTCCGTGGTCAACATAAAGGGTGCATGCTTTACCTCTGGATTGTGGGCATCAGGCACCGTACCGGCACCAGCATTGTTTTTAGGTTTCCATTGGTGTGCTCCAGCAGGACTCTTGGTCAGTTCCCATTCGTAGCCAAAAAGATTTTCAAAGAAGGTATTGCTCCATTTTGTGGGAGTATTGGTCCAGGCGCCTTCTATACCACTGGTAATGGTATCGGCACCCTTGCCGGTCCCGTAGTTGTTCTTCCATCCTAGGCCTTGCGCTTCAATACCTGCCGCTGCAGGCTCTGCTTCCACATATTTGGTAGGATCTGCGGCACCATGGGTTTTGCCAAAAGTGTGTCCCCCCGCTATAAGTGCTACTGTTTCATAATCGTTCATTGCCATACGACCAAATGTATCCCGTATATAATGTGCGGACTCAACAGGATCCGGATTGCCATTATGACCTTCCGGGTTTACATAAATCAATCCCATGTGGGCAGCTCCAAGAGGAGTTTCCAATTCCCCGTTTTCGGAATAACGTTCCTTGTTTCCCAGCCATTCCGTTTCCGAACCCCAATATACATCTTGTTCGGATTCCCATATATCCTCACGGCCTCCAGCGAAACCAAACATTTTTAATCCCATGGACTCGTGAGCACAATTTCCGGCCAATATCAATAGATCGGCCCACGATAACTTCTTGCCATATTTCTTTTTTATAGGCCATAGCAATAAACGCGCCTTGTCAAGGTTGGCATTGTCCGGCCAACTATTTAAGGGGGCAAAGCGTTGTGATCCGGAACCGGCACCACCACGACCATCTTGTATACGATAGGTTCCGGCACTATGCCAGGCCATACGGATAAAGAAAGGGCCATAATGGCCGTAATCTGCAGGCCACCAATCCTGACTTGTCGTCATTAATTTGTAGAGGTCGTTCTTTACTGCTGCCAGATCCAGCTTTTTAAACTCTTCGGCATAATTGAAATCGGGCTCCATAGGATCCACCAATGAAGAATTTTGACGCAGTATATTTAACTTTAATTGATTTGGCCACCATTCGCGGTTGCTGGTACCTCCACCCGCTACTTGATGCAATTCGCCATTTAAAAAAGGGCATTGTGCGCTTGACTCGTTTACATCCCATACTTTTCCGTTTGAGGATGGGCTTGAATGTGATTTATTTTCCATTTTATATAGTTTTATAGGTTTTGGATTAGTTCATCCTTAAATTTACAATAATTTTTTCTGATGGATTTTAAATATTCATCAATAAAACTTATAGGTGTTAGGGAAAACTTATGGCCCAATACAGGCAGGGCTTTAACTCCCTTGGTAGAATTTTACAATGGATAGATCAAATTAAGCTCAGATAGAAAATAATTTTTAGATGAAAATAAAAGATTTAATAACTTTAAATGTTACAGATTTATAATTCAATGTCAATTGTAATTGTCGTTCTAAGATTTATTAGTGAAACTCAATTTTGAGAAGTCAGTAAGACGCACTTAAAATTGCAAGTTGAACTAATCCCGCCTTTTTCGGCGGGATCTAGGTTCAATACCTGGACCCTAGGGTCGATTCCTATTATTGGGTTCGGGCCCTGCCTTTGTCGGCAGACAGGCCTGTCTGCCGACAAAGGCAGGCCTGCCCTGAGGTTTAATACCTTTTATTGCACCATAATGGATGGCAATAGTATGGAAGTACATGAAACGGCCTTTGTAACCTCTAGCTTCCGTGCAACGGATGTAAATCTAAGTAGGTGTCATGTGGTCTATTTTTGGATAATCCAAAGGAGGAAAAATGAATCGAAAAACAGCTGTTAAAGGTGTGCTCCGAAGAAATTTTTACCTCTTGCAGAAAGTAAATCCATGAACAATATTCAATGCTCAAAATATAAATTAAAATTAGGTGACTTATATTGATACCAATATTTAGACCATGACCAAATATGAATAAATTAAAGTTTCCAACAGCCCAGACCATTCTTATCCTTATCGCTGTAATGGTGGCCCTATTAACATGGCTTGTTCCTGCCGGCAAGTACGATAGTCTGGCATATGATGCCAAAGACAATAGTTTTACTAAAATAAGCATGGAAGAAAGTGTTGTTTTACCTGCAACACAGGCGACTTTGCAGGAGTTGGGCATTAAAATTCCAATAGAAAAATTCACCAATGGCGATATCTATAAACCTATTGGGATTCCCAATACCTATAAAGAAATGAAAGCTCAGCCCCAAGGTTTCGCCGCCTTGGTGCAATCACCCATTAAGGGGATCATAGCCGCGGCCGACATTATTTTTTTAATCCTTATAATAGGTGGGCTCATCGGCATTATGAACCTAACAGGTGCTTTCAATGCTGGAATTGCCTGGATGGCCAAAGTACTTAAGGGGAGGGAATATATTTTAATCATTGCTGTAACCGCGCTGATTGCCCTGGGGGGGACCACTTTTGGACTGGCAGAGGAAACCATGGCGTTCTATCCCATTTTAATCCCCGTATTCCTGGCGGCCAAATATGATGCTATGGTTGGTCTTGGTTGTGTGTTTCTGGGTTCAGGAATTGGTTCTATGTGTTCTACCGTAAATCCGTTTGCTACCATTATAGCTTCTGATGCCGCAGGAATAAATTGGATCACGGGACTCAATAATCGTATCATTATGCTGCTGCTATGTACCACCATCACCATTCTTTATATCCTTAGGTATGCCAAGCGTGTAAAGGACGATCCTTCCAAATCCCTTATTTATGATCAAAAGGAGCGTATGGAAAAGCTTTTCGGTATGGGGACAATGGATACCAATGTGAAATTTACCAACAGATTACGCCTCATCACCCTTGTGTTCTCCTTATCGTTCATTGTTATGATCATTGGAGTATCCCTTTTGGATTGGTGGTTCGTGGAAATGACGGCAACATTTTTGGTCGGGGCCATTGTCATTGGGTTTATTGCGAGAATTAAGGAAAGCGAATTTGTGGACGCCTTTGCCAAGGGAGCTGCCGATTTGCTTAGTGTGGCTTTTATTGTGGGGATTGCAAGGGGGGTAACCATCTTGATGGAAGACGGATTGATCAGTGATACGATTTTGTTTTATGCCAGTAACTTTACCGAAGGTATGCATAAAGGTGTATTCGCCAATGTAATGCTCTTTGTTTATGGAGGATTATCGTTTTTTATGCCATCTTCCTCAGGTATGGCGGTACTGACCATGCCTATTTTTTCGCCTTTGGCGGATACTGTAAATATAGGTAGGGAAATAATTGTGGACACGTATCAATACGGTATGGGCCTGTTTTATTTGATCAACCCAACAGGTTTGATCCTGGCCGCCCTGGCCATTGTACAAATAGGGTTTAATAAATGGATGAGGTTTGTAATTCCCCTTGTACTTGTATTGGTACTCACTACGATGATTTTATTGACCATTTCAGTGTATACCAATTAAATAAAAAAACCACGAATTTTTAAGATTACCCTTCAAGTTTTTAAAAAATTAAAGGGTAAATAATTAACTTTAATCGAGGATAATGGTTTGGCTGTACCTGCCAGTTATCAATTCCCCCGGAATTCTTAACTCCTACAAGAATGGTTGGTGTTGACATAATGAAAAACCCTGCATTTGTGTAATGATTATATCGAAAAAAATAAAACAGCAATGGAAAAGACAAAAATAATGGTCCAAGTGACCATTTCCGATGGAGTGGATAAGGTTTGGGGGTATTACACCAAACCAGAACACATTGTAAAATGGAATTTTGCTTCGGACGATTGGCACTGTCCCTATGCCTCCAATGATATGCGGGTAGGCGGAAAATATTCGTCGAGGATGGAAGCCAAGGACGGCAGTTTTGGTTTCGATTTCGAGGCTGTTTATGATGAGGTGATGCCCAACAAACAGTTTGCCTATACCATGCTGGATGGGAGGCAGGCAAAGGTCACTTTCTACGAACTAAATCACAGGACAACTGTGAAGGTTAACTTTGATGCCGAAACGGAAAATTCCATTGAAAAGCAAAGAGGAGGTTGGCAGGCCATCCTTGATAATTTTAAAAAATATACGGAGTCCAATTAACTTAGGTGTAAATTGCTACTAGCGAGTAATTTAGGTTAGTACCCAGATCAATTTAACCTGGGTAGTATTGTACTATGGGATATCGGCTTAAATTAGAGCTAATAAAAAGATAATTGAGTAACTTTGCCATAGTAAAATATGAACAACAGAACCCACATATTATCAATACTTGTTTTTTTGCTGTTTCTTGCAACTAGCAATGTATGGGCTTGTAGTACTACTGTGGAGAAACCCAAATCTGAAAATTTGGATGCTTGCAGCGTGGATACCCATACAGAAGATAAGTCGTGCTGCGACTCCGAAACGGATAAAGAGGATGAGGGTTGTAGAGGAACCTGTAACCATAATTTGTGCCACTGTCCTGTTGTGGTAAATACGCCTGTTTTTTTTAACGGATTCGAAGTGAAATTCTCAAATTTCAATACTGAATTGGAAAATAATTTGGCTTATATCCAACAAATTCCAAAATTAATTTATCTCCCCATTTGGCAACGCCCCAAAATAGGTTAACTTTTTAGTAATAGCCATAGGTCTGTCTTAGTATTTCTGGTCAGGACCCATATTATATCTAGTATAATTAGTTTTTATAAATCGAAAAGGGATTCATGAATTCCTTTTCACAAAATATTAGTACGATGAAAAATTCAATAAACATATTGATGGTAATTTCCGTATTGCTATCTTTTATAGCAAGCAACGCCCAGACAAAAAATTTTAAATCAGCATCTGTAAAAATCTATGGAAACTGCGCCATGTGTGGGAAAACTATAGAGAAAGCTGGTAATCTAAGCAATGAAGCCAATGTAGATTGGAACAAGGACACGAAAATGGCAATTATCTCCTTTGACAGTCTTGCCACTTCCAAAGAGGAAATATTAAAAAGGATTGCATTGGCAGGATATGATAATGATATCTTTTTTGCTCCTGACGATACCTATGCCAACTTGCCGGAATGTTGCCAATATGAACGCGCCAAAAAAGATGCCCATAATAGGCAGATCCATAAGATGATAATGACAGGAGACCATATGCAACATGGAGCCATAGCCCAGGAGAATCAAAACAAAAATACGCTTGCAGCTGTTTTAGAACACTATTTTTCTGTTAAGGATGCCTTGGTAAACACAGATGGCTCCTTGGCTTCCAACAAAGCTGAAATACTTTTGAATTCTGTTTCAGGAGTGGAAATGGATAAACTTCCAATGGAGGTGCATATGGCTTGGATGAAGGTACTGCAAGATCTTAAGCAAGATATAGGAAATATTATGGCAACTAAGAACGCGGATAAACAACGGGTTTATTTTAAGTCCTTATCAAAAAACATGTTTGAGGTAATTAAGGTTTCAAAATCAGAAACACCGGTGTATTATCAATTTTGCCCTATGGCGGATGGTGGAAAAGGTGGCAGTTGGCTTAGTTTGGAGGAAGTCATCAAAAACCCATATTATGGCTCTCAAATGTTGAGTTGTGGGAAAATCGTGGAAACTATAAAATAGCATGGACATGACCTATAGCAAGTATTGTTTGGCTGTATTGATACTAATACTGTCCAACTTTTTTGGGCATGGCCAAAATGTAGTCAGATACGACTTAACCATAACGGACACCATTGTTAATTTTTCAGGCAAGGACAAAAGAGCTATCGCCGTTAATGGGCAGATTCCTATGCCAACCCTCAACTTTACCGAAGGGGATATTGCCGAAATTGTGGTACATAACAAACTTCGGAAAGGGACCTCTTTACATTGGCACGGAATATATCTGCCCAATAAGGAAGATGGGGTACCTTTTTTGACGCAAATGCCGATTGCACCGAACACCACCCACACCTATCGTTTTCCAATTATTCAAAATGGAACACATTGGTACCATAGTCATAGTGGAATGCAGGAGCAAATAGGAATGTACGGAGCTATGATCATAAAGAAAAAGGAAACGGATCCTAGGTTTAGAAAAGGTATAGACGACCTACCTGCAGTTCCTCTAATTTTGAGCGAATGGACCGATATTAAACCTGAAAATGTGCATAGAATGTTGCACAATGCCAATGATTGGGGTGGAATTAAAAAAGGTACCGTTCAGAGCTATTCAGAGGCAATAAAGAAGGGACATTTTAAAACTAAACTGGAAAATGAATGGAAGCGCATGCTGGCCATGGACGTTAGTGATGTGTATTATGATAAATTTCTTATCAATGGGAAGAATGAAAGCCAATTTTCCCAATTTAAAGCTGGGGACAAAGTACGGTTACGTATAGCGAATGGTGGGGCCTCGTCCTACTTTTGGCTCTCCTATGCAGGGGGCAAAATGACTGTTGTAGCAAATGATGGAAATGATGTGGAACCGGTAGAGGTGGACAGATTAATTATTGGTGTTTCAGAAACCTATGATGTTGTAGTTAGTATTCCTCAGGAAGATACGGCCTATGAATTCTTGGCCACCCCTGAGGACCGTACGAATTCGGCTTCAATATATTTGGGGAATGGTACTGTACAATTGAAAAGTAGAATGTCAAAACTCAAGTATTTTGAGGGAATGAAAATGATGAACGGGATGATGAATATGGATGGTTCCATGGATGATATGGGTATGGATATGTCCCTTCAGAAAATGGATATGAACACGGTGATGTATCCGGAGGTCACGGGTAGTGGCAAAAGGAAAATGGACCATGCAAATCTTTCCATGAAACCCGATGTAGAATTGGTTACCCTAAATTATGGTATGTTGAAAGCACCACATCCTACCACCTTGCCCAAAGATGCCCCCGTAAGGGAATTGCGTTTTGAGCTTACTGGAAATATGAACCGTTATGTTTGGAGCATGGATAATAAAGTGCTTTCAGAAACTGATAAAATCCTGATAAAAAAAGGTGAAAATGTAAGGATAACCCTGTACAATGGATCCATGATGAGGCACCCCATGCACCTGCACGGGCACGATTTTAGGGTGCTGAACGGGCAGGAGGAATATGCACCCTTAAAAAATGTCTTGGATATTATGCCTATGGAAACAGACACCATAGAATTTCAGGCAAATGCAGAAGGGGATTGGTTTTTTCACTGCCATATACTTTATCATATGATGGCAGGAATGAATCGCGTTTTTTCCTATGAAAAGCAAACCTCCAATCCGTATCTACCCAATAAGGAATGGGCCTACAAAAAGTTGCAAGAGGAAAGTAACAAACTCCATTTTATGGTAGAAAACGACTTCGCATCCAACGGTAATGATGGTAGGGCCATGTTGCAAAATGCCCGTTGGAGTTTTGGAACGGAATGGCGTTTAGGCCATCATGATGACCATGGCTATGAAAGTGAAACCCATATTGGTAGATATATAGGAAAGAACCAATGGTTTATGCCATTTGTTGGGTTCGATTGGCGCTACCGGAAAACAAAGGGAATGGTTGAGAAAAACATTTTTGGTCAAGGAAATACTAAGGATACCAGGGCCGTAGCGAGTCTTGGAGCTGAATATACCTTACCTCTGTTGGTAACCTTACAAGGAGAAGTATTTACGGACGGGAATATACGTTTTCAACTGATGAGGGAGGATATTCCGGTTAGTCCTAGGTTACGATGGGCCTTTATGGTAAATACGGATAAGGAATACATGACAGGTTTTAAGTATATCGTAACACGCAATCTAGGAATTTCCACCCATTATGATAGTGATATGGGATTGGGATTCGGTGCTACCTTAAATTATTGAGTCAACAAATTGAATTACCAAAACTGGCTTTTGTCTTATAACATAGGTCAGTGGTTTAAATAACGAATACCAATGCCCTATTTTGAAATCATATAACAAAATAGGGCTTTTGCTATATGTGTTGCCTAAACGGAGATATTCTATGGAAGTAAACCCTTCAAAACCTAAACAGAAGATTGTATCTTTATGAGATGATCAAAGCAGATAAATTTCAGGAACTGGAAACGAACCGACTTCTCTTAAGGAGGTTGGAGGAGACGGACTGGGAGATGATCAGTTACTTGCGATCGGATAAGGTAGTAAATAAGTTTGTTAATAGACAGAGCGCAGAAACTAAGGAAAAGGCACTTGCCTTTATAGCCAAGACCAACACCGATATAAACAATGGACGATTGTACCAATGGTGCATTTCCCTGAAGAACAGTCCGGCAATGATTGGAAATATCTGTCTGTGGAATTTATCCCAAGATTATAAAACAGCGGAAATGGGATACGACCTAAGTCCCGAATTTCAAGGTTTAGGCCTCATGAATGAGGCTGTGATGAAAGTGTTGGACTTTGGGTTCAATAAATTGCATTTGGATAAAATTGAGGCTTTTACCAATTATAAAAATGAAAGTTCCAAAAAATTGTTGATCAAAAATCAATTTATTTGGAATGAAAAACGGAAGGATCCAGATGATGGGGGGAATGTTATTTATGAGATTTATAAGGAGGATTGCCAACCTAACCCTTAGGAGGTAAATACTTCATTGGCCAATGGTCTTCCGTAAAATTGAATGGAATGGCTACAATGTTCTTACTTTAAGTATGCCAACGGTAAGAACGCAAAAGATTTTATATCTTACAGTACCGATATTAATTATAGTATTAAAATCCTTATTCCATGCAATATTCAAGAAATTCATTTTTAAAGGCATTAGGTCTTGGTGGCCTATTGGCCACTGGTTCAGTATTGACCGCTAGTCCATTCCGGGATATTTTGGGAATAAGTAATATAGGTACGGAAGCAAGGGGCCTTACGCTGGGATTGGCATCCTATTCCACAAGAAAATTTAGTTTGGATGAAACCCTGACAATGGCCAATCGTTTAAATCTTAAGCAGATTGCCCTAAAAAGTATGCATATGCCCTTGGAGAGTAGTGAGGAAGATATTAAAAATATAACTGCGAAATTTGAGAAGGCAGGAATAGGCCTTTATGGCGGAGGAGTCATTTACATGAAAACGGCCCAGGAAGTTGAAAATGCCTTTAGGTATGCCAAAGCGGCCAAAATGAAGGTAATCATAGGAGTACCCAACCACGACTTATTGCCTTTGGTTGAAATGAAGGTTAAGGAGACCAATATTAAGTTGGCCATTCATAACCATGGCCCGGGTGATAAGATGTACCCAACACCTGAGGTGGTTTACGATAAAATTAAAATGCTCGACCCACGTATTGGTCTCTGTATAGATGTGGGCCACGTACAAAGATTGGGACTGGATCCCGTGAAAAACATTGAAAAGTACGCAGACCGCTTATATGATATCCACCTTAAAGATGTTGACAAGTCGGAGGCCGATGGGAAATCGGTTGAGTTTGGCAGAGGGGTTCTTGATATTCCAGCCGTATTGAACGCCTTGAAAGCGATCAACTATACGGGGGTTATGGCAATGGAATTTGAAAAGGATTCCGAGGATGTTTTTGCAGGCCTTGCAGAATGCGTAGGCTATGTAAATGGGGTATTGGATGCCATAAAATAGGTAATGCAAAAATGGGTGTACTGCTAAGATGCCGTTTGCTATTTTTTTTAATCGTGTTTATTAGTGAAACTCAATTTTGAGAAGTCGGTAAGACGCACTTAAAATTGCAAGTTGAACTAATCCCGCCTTTTTTGGCGGGATCTAGGTTCAATACCTCGACCCTAGGGTCGATTCCTATTATAGGGTTCATGGCCTGCCTTTGTCGGCAGACAGGCCTGTCTGCCGACAAAGGCAGGCCTGCGCTGAGGTTTAATACCTTTTATTTGGGGCCGATAGTATTCAGTCCCATACCTGGGATCGGGATGCCGTAATTGCTGAGATAACACCTTATCTGGAAGAACTAAAAGACTATAAGGTTCAATATTTTGTGAATGCCATTCCTGCCTATTTAGGTAGGGATGTTCTCCTCCTGGAAAAACTGGCAGTTAAAACAGGATTGAAGATTATTAGCAATACGGGGCTATATGGTGTACGCAATAATAAATTCCTTCCAAAATATGTTGAAAATATATCCGCTGAAAATCTAGCGAAAAAGTGGATTGCCGCATTTGAAGACGGTATTGACGGTACCGGTATCAAACCAGGTTTTATCAAGATTGGGGTAGATACTACCCACCCTTTGGATACCCTGCATCAAAAATTGGTCATAGCAGCTGCGATAACTAGTTTAAAAACCGGATTGACCATTGCCTCCCATACAGGAAAGGCCATAGGGCTTTGGCCACAATTGGGGATCCTTACTAAAATGGGAGTTTCCCCAGCGTCTTTTATATGGGTACATGCCCAGGCAGAGGATAATAATAAAACTTATTTAAAGGCTGCGGCTTTGGGTTGTTGGATAAGCCTGGACGGATTGGGTTGGGATGTGGAAAGACATTTGGAAAAGTTGGTTTATGCCAGGGATCATGGCATTTTGGATCGTATACTCATATTACACGACGCCGGGTGGTACGATCCCCAAAAGGAACAACAAAACATTGCCTCCTATACTAATATTTTCACCAAACTCCTACCAGCACTAAGGGGCCATGGCTTTACAGACGATGAGATAACACTTTTGCTTTCGGATAATCCAGCAAAGGCTTATGGTCTGGTAATGAAGGGTTAATATTCAATTTCCAATTCCTCATATCGTACTTCCTCAATAATATTGGCTCTGTTGGAATCAACTTTAGGATTGTATAGGTCCTTGCTTATGGGGTGGGCCTTTATGGCCGCATCTTCCATGTCATCTTCCATTACATTACGGATTTCTTCTTCATTGAGGTCGTTGTTCAACCATGCATCCACATCCTCATCCCTTAAGATAATAGGCCTCCTATTTTTGGTATTGTGAATTTTCTTGAAGAGGGGAGTGGCCGCCTTCGTCAGGATAGTAAAGGTGTTGTAGCCATCTTTGGTGGTGGTATAAAGTCCGGCCAGGTTCATAAGGGCTTCATTTTTTAATTCAAAATAAAAAGGAACCTTAAACTTTTTGGGAGCCGTGTGAGGTTCGTAAAATCCGTTTACGGGTATTATGCATCGTTTGGTCATGGCACTGAATCTATAGATAAAATGATCAAAGATCTTTTCGGATTGGGCGTTGAGTCCGGCTCCAAACCTGGCGCCTTCCTTATAATATTTTTTATAATCGGCCCCCATAGTGTTCTGTGGCATAATGCCCCACATGGATGGCGTAATGTGATTTCTACTTTCTTGTGGAAGGATCCATAATAGCGGATGCGCCCATCCATTGGCATGGTGATAGGTAAGCTCCCCCTCAATTGGGGTTTTACCCATTAATTTGGAAACATTGTAAAATTTCTCCACCTCCTTGGCAGAGGTGGTTACCCTAGTACCGAAACACATTTGAATAATTTTATCCTAAATTAAGAATTTAACTTTTTTGGTCCGACTTCAAAATCTAAAATTTGTAATTTTGGAAAATATCCATAAAATAGGATTATTTCCAATAAATGAAAAATATTGTATACAGAAATCATGATCGATATGCCATTAAGCGCCTTTTAATGGAGATAGGTGCACACCAATTGAACAAGGAATGTGAGTTGATGAAACTTCCTTTTCCAAAACGCCTTGGTCTCTTTTATATAGAAAGTTCCGATGATTGTGTGTACCTGGTGTACAAGTATTATGATGGGATAAGAAAGATCATGAAATTGGATCGTTACGAACTACCGGAAGCTGGATGGGAACGGGTTTCTTTGGAATAAATTTTAATAGGAGATGGGGTGTATTGAGCATTGGGTGGTGAGAGGTAGAAAAAGGGAGATTGGAATCTGGATACCTGAGTCTGGAATCATGGTTACTGGCTGCAATTACATTGCCCCTCGGCATGATGCCTGTTCGTTTGCGTCTGTTTGCCGGAAGCCAATTGGACCAAGGCGGATCATCATATTGGGAAGGGGGTAGCTATGAACAGCTATAAACCCAATTGCAATACGTCCAAGTCTCCTGTAGTTGTCTTGTTATGGTTGAACTACTAATGGAAATAGGGAATATTATCTTTATATAACTCCATCCATAACTATAAGTTGAACTTATTTTAACCGTTAAAGTGGAAAACTATGATAATTTGATATCATTATAATTTATGAAAATCGTAGTTTTACAGTCATGGCCTAAAATTATAAAATTTGATTTGGTATAATTTATATAACCGTTTTAAGCGAATCAAAAGAGTAAAGGATAAGTCACGTCGCGAACTGGAAAATCAGATTGCCGAACTTCAAAAACAAAATGAAATCCTTAAATCGCTTTTGGCCTTTCAAAGTGAAGAGGGAAAGGATGAAAATGAGAAATATGCCAATACCATTCTCAACAATATGGGGGATGCCGTATTTGTAAAGGACAAGGGGAGTAGGTTAGTCTTGGTCAACGATGCTTTTTGCAATCTGTTCAACCTTCCAAGAACCAAAATAATAGGAAAGACACTAGCCGAAAGTGTTCCTCCGAATGAGAGGGAGAGTTTTTTGCGAATAGATAAGCAGGTACTTACGGATGGTGTAGATAATATAAATGAGGAGTCGCTAACCATAAGTAAGGGCCACAAGAAAATTATTTCAACGAGGAAGTCGAGATTTGTAGATGAAGACGGAGAGAAGTTTTTGGTTGGGGTAATACGCGATATTACCGAACGGATAAAGGCAGAGGAAGATTTGAAGGAGAGTGAAATTCAATTGAGGGAACTAAATGCTACAAAAGACAAATTGTTTTCTATCATTGCCCACGATTTAAGAAGTCCGTTTAATAATATCCTGGTGTTGTGCGGTATCTTGAAGTCACAGTTATCAAAATCGCAAGATTCGAACGCTCTAGTGCCTTTGGGACTGATACATACTACTGCCAAAAATACCTTGGTTCTACTTGAAAATTTATTGGATTGGGCAAAATCCCAATCCGGTCAAATCAGTTTTAAATCAGAAAAAACAAGTGTATCTGCTGTTATCCATGAAATATTGGAACTCTCAACATCCTTGGCCCAGACGAAAGACCTTTACATAGAGGTAAACGCAGCAGATGAAATTGAAGTGAATTCCGATAAAAAAATATTGAAGACTGTCATTAGAAACCTTATTTCCAATGCCATTAAATATAGTAGGCCAGGCGGCAAAATAAGGGTTTCTGCAATAGAGCAGGAAGATTACGTTAAGATTGTAGTTTCCGATTCAGGTGTTGGGATGGATGAAAAAACCCTTAAGAATTTGTTCGGTATAGCTACCAATACCTCCTTGCCGGGGACCCTCAACGAAAAAGGCTCGGGTTTTGGATTGGTATTGTGCAAGGAATTTATTGAAAAGCTAGGGGGTAAGATATGGGTTGAAAGCGAGGAAGGTAAAGGAAGCGATTTTATATTTACAATACCTCGTAATTGATTATCTATTTAATGTACTGGTTGGAATAGGATGTGGGGTAGTTACTTTTTCTTTTAAAGGGATACAACATAGAAGAAGCCTATACACTTTACTGAAATTGTAAATGCATAGGCCTCTTATTATACAAGGGTACAGGGAGTGTTCTATTGTAGCCAAGGAATGCCTGCTACCTGTTGGTCTTCTCCATTATTCTTTACAGAAAGGCACCAGGGGTCATTCTTCCTGATTAATTAACATCCAATAAAAGTACACTTCAATTATCCATTTTTACAATTTTGGAATCAGCGGAAAGTTTTTTATGTGCAATGGTGGCATTGCCCTTATAGGATAACACACTGTTTCCGCTGGCATCGATCCAAATGGAGTTGTTTGCCGTTAGATAGGCATTGCTATTACCGGAAAGATTAATTTTTAAGCTGTCAACACTTAGGTCGTAATCTGATAGTTCACAGTTACCACCTAGATCCATGTCCATATTTTTTACACTGCCCAAGAGTTCTATCATACAGTTTCCTTTGGATACAAGGTCAAGCTTTTCTGCTGTCAAGGTCCCGGAAAAGAAACTATTTCCACTTAGGTACATTTTTATGTTATCTGTTTCCAAGGGGTCTTCAAGTTCCAATGTGGTATTTCCCTTAATGGTAAAATTGTTGATACTTTTGGTGGTAATAAACACATTTAAGGTTTCCTTTCCTTTGATTCTTCGAACCTTGTCCAGCTTCACCGTTAACTTATTGCCTTCCTTGTTTAACAAGATATATTCGTGAAGGTTATCGTTGGCCTCGACCCGCAATTTCTCTTCAGTATCCGAGAAGCTTAAATAGATATTAAAGTTATCGTTAACCTCCAAGGAAGTGTAGCCAGAGAATTCATGGTCCTTGGAAGTGACATCCTCTGAAACGGTTATAGTATCCTTTTCGCAGGAAATTGATAATATGGTAAATGCAATGAGAAAATTTATTTTAAATGACGTTGCCATTCCCTTATTTGTTTAGTTATTTGTGAGCCGTTAATAGTAGATAGATGAGGAAAATAGTATAGATGACATATATACATCTTCTGTAAAATTCAATACTTGGATTTTTCATTATTTATTTTTTAGAGATTTTTTAAACTATCGTGTTTTTTATCAATGGTTTGCCGTAAAGCGTCTTAAGGTCGACCATTGACTTCTTTTTCCATATTTAATTTGTGAGAAAAAAGCGTGTTTCTTGGATTCTGAGGGAATTCTTCGGTAATTATCAAAAGCTTTCATAACTATATTTTTTATAATCAATAATGGTGACAAAGTTCGGTTGAAGATCAACAGTCCACAATCGCATAATCATGTGGAAGTTACTAGGTTCCCCTTTGCCCATAGGGCCATTAATCACATCTTTGACGAGTATTCCATTTTACAACCCAAGGTTAAAAGTTATAATGATATGCCCACTGTAATTTACTAGGGCAGGGAAATGTCTCCAAGACTTAGGTCTTCAAAAAGGTTTACCATATTAAAATCAGGGTTTATGGAGGTATTGCGGTTTTCAAAGGCAATTCCGTAGCCATGGCCATGTGCAATCGTGGAATTTTTAAGGGTTAAATTGGCCATATAATCTCCATCTAGGCCAATACTCGCTATTTTGGAAACCCCGGGCATTTCGGTTTTTCCGGCATAGAGTACCTCCGTATGGTCCATTAGGTTTTTGGCACTGTCCGATTGGATTCGGATCCCGTTCCAAAATCCTTTGCTTGCATTGGCCCCGGTAAAGACAATCTTTTTATTTACGGTACCCTGGGCAATTAAATAACCATTGGGAAACACTCCAAACATCTTATCTTCGGCAAATTTGAAAATGGCACCAGGAAGTATTTTTAAACCGGATTGAACTCCTAAATTACCGCTCACCAAATAGCTGGCACCAAAGTGCAAGGCCGGCCAAACAGTCTCGCTACCATCTGGATTGAACAGGGTAGACCCAATAATTTCAACGCCATTATGACCGTTGCCCATAAACTCCATTCCCGCTCCATCCCTTAATTTCTTTACCTGATTCGCGGACATGGACATGGCGGGACCTTGATTATCATGAAACTTAACAAAGTCTATGTGCACAAGTTCGGCTCCGTTTTCAACATAAATACCATTGCCACCGCTTGCCACAATTTTGGAGCTGAACACTTTTAGCTTAGCCTCATTGGCCCCTGCCATTCCAATAGCTGTCCTGATCTGAAACCCGTCCATTACCTCACTTCCTGCATGGTATATTTCCACATTGTCCAATTCATTTCTCATGTCGTCGGACATTATGGAAATACCTTTCCAATATCCTCCGTCCGTGGCTTCCTTACCACGGAATTTAATTGGGTGTTGATTGCTTCCAAGGGCCACCATATAGCCCCTTTTGGTGATATTTATCTCCGAATCCCTATCCATGTACAGTTCCAGACCTTCCAAGATCCTAAGGCCGGAAACAACCTCTATTTTTCCTTCTACGATATATTTAAGGTCAACCGTACTATCGTACAAATTGCTCCAAACAGTTTCTTCGGTATTATAGATTCGGTCACCAATGACCTCGATAATATTTACTTCATTGTTGTGTATTTGGGACAGGGCCGATACCACTCCCAGTTGTGAGGCAGGTACTCTAATAATTTTGTTGTTGTCCCTGTACACATTAAAGGATTCGGTGTTCCATTTGGCCCCAACTTCTACGGCCATGGCATAGGAAGCACTGTGTTGGATAATGGAGGATACCAAATTAAGGTGTCCGGGCCCCTCATTGTCGATACCCAAGCTAGTAGCAACTTCCATTCCTTGGGCAATAGCTCCACCCCCGTATTCAATGGTTGCTCTGTCCAATTTATTCAACGGGTTATTGGAATTGATAATTAAGCCCTTCCAATACCCTGGAACCTTGTTCTTGCCCGTAAAGGTGATAAATGAACTGGCGGCTGCGGTTGTGATAATGGCCCCTGGATTGTCTATATACATTGCCGTGTTTTCCTCAAAGGCAATGACCACGTTCGGATCAATGGTGAGCAATGCCGTTACATGGATATCGCCAGTTACCAAATAATCAAATTTATTGGGGTCGTCAAAAACGTTTGCCAAATGGCGACGTTCCGTAATATTTTCTGAAATGAGTATGGTTTCTTGTACAGGTGGGGTGTTCTGCTTCTTTACCAAGACCACCAATGCTTCCGTATCATAAAATCCGTCATTGAAAATTTTTAGCTCCACAGAATAGTTCCCGGCCTTATCAGGAGTAAATTTTGGCTGGGCCGTGGTTTCTTCCGTCAATTCGGTTAAACTTCCACTCGGTTTGGCTTTAAGGCTCCATAGGTATTGAAAGGGTTTTCCGGCTTTGTCCAGGGACTTGGAACCGTTGAGAATTACAGCCTGACCAGTAAAGATGTCCCCTTGATTTTCAATAGAGGCATCTGCCTCCAAAGTGTTCTTAGGAATTTCAGAATGATCATCATCGGAACATCCAATGAACATTAAGAAGAGGATTGAAAGAGTAAAAAGTTTTGTTTTCATTGCCTGATATTGAGTTTTAGTTTCAAATTTTTTCAGGACAAAGGAAGTGCGCTACCCCGGTTCTTACAATCGCATAAGTATGTGAAATCCGAGGATTTTTAAATGGTTTGGAAGCAAATATGTTATAGCAATTTATCCTTAAAGGCCTTGGCAACGGCTTCGCTTTTGCTGTTTACGTGTAGCTTTTCGTATATTTTTTTGATATGTGATCTAACAGTGTCAATTGCTATATAAAGTTCCGAAGCAATCATTTTATAGCTGTAGCCATCCACCAGAAGTTGCAAGACTTCTGTTTCCCTTTCACTTAAGCAATAGTCCTGATTCTTGGTCTGGGGTATTACTTGGAACATTTTTAACACTTGTGTAGCGATAGAGGAAGTCATGGGAGCTCCACCCAAGGTGGCATCTTGTATATATTCCAATAATTTTGCCGGTGGGGTTTTTTTGAGCAAGTATCCATTGGCCCCGTTCCTAAGTGCCTCGAAAACATTCTTATTGTCGTCAAAGACGGTAAGCATCAATACTTTGACCTCGGTGTTAACCTCCCTTATTTTCCTTAATCCTTCCAGACCATCGGTACCAGGCATATTGATATCCATCAAAATAACATCGGGCGACCATTTTTCCACTTCCGCGGCTACATTATTGCAATTCCTGTACGATGCCAAAACGGAAAATCCATCACTGCCATTGATCAACATGGTAAGCCCTTCCCGAAATTGGGGGTTATCCTCATATATTACTATCCTAATCATAATTGTGCTTTTTGTAAAATTAGACAGGAAATCCATAGTGGAAAATCACATAAAGATGTTAAATGTCCTCTAAGGTACAGGAACGTTCAAACAAATTTCCGTACCTAGATCCGGATTACTGTCAATTTTTAATTTTCCTTTCATTTTGGATGCCCTTTTAACCATATTGTCCAGACCATTTCCGCTGTCGGCTTTTTCTGTCTCAAACCCAATACCGTTGTCCATGATCTGCATTCTGAGCCACTTATCCCTATAGGTTAGTTGAACCTCTGCTCGTTTGGCATGGGAGTATTTGGCGATGTTATTGATAGCTTCCTTAAAAATAAGAAATAGGTCCCGCCGGGCTTCCATATCCAGTTTTAAATCGTTTATTTTATCCTCTACCTCAAAATCAAATTCTATGTTCTTGGCCTCCAGGATGCCTGTGGCATATTCCCTCATTCTTGCAATAACCCTGTGCATGTTGTCGTTGTCCGGTTTTATGCTCCAGACAATATCATCCATGGCCTCCATCATTCTTTGACTGTTGTCCGTAATCTTGGAGAGGTAGTTGCTACTGGTTACTGTATCGCTGTTCATTTTACTCTTGGCCATGGAACTAAGAATGTTTATGGTACTCAAGGTAGAGCCCATATCATCATGCAGGTCCCTGGCTACTTTATTCCTTAAATTTTCAACGGCCAAGATGCGGTTTACCTTAAGTCTGTATATAAAATAGGCCATTCCTACCCCAGTGCATAGGAGCAGGGCCATAAACCACCAGGTACGATAAAAGGGAGGGCGTATCCTAAAGTCGATGCTGGTAATTTCATCCGGTTCCAGACCTTGGAGGTTCATGCATTTTACCTGAAAGGTATATTTTCCTGAAGGCATGGTGGTATAGGTGGCGGCCATATCCATTTCGGCCTTTACCCAGTCTTTGTTCACCCCTGGAATGCGATAATAGTACTGTAATTTTCTTTGTTGGGAAAAGCTTAGGGCGGAAAAATAGAAAGTAAACGAGTTTTGATAATGATTGAATACGATTTCTTTTTGGGCCATGATCGAATCCAAAGGCATATAAGTATTGAAGAGTTTAAAATCGGTAATGTTTACTTTGGGCGGTTTTTGTTTATAATTTAGTTTTTCGGGTGAAAAGCCAAAAACAACATCTTCCCCTCCAAACCATATCTCACCGTTTTGCATCATCCATTTGGCACTATTGGTCTTTTCCGCATAGATAACGCCATGAAGGTTGTTATAGGAACTTATGATGTTTTTTTCATAATTATAGCTGCTAAGGCCATTACTGGTTATCATCCAGGCTATTCCTTCCCTATCCAACATTAACTGTAATACCCTGGATCCATAGAGTCCGTCGTAAGATGTAATTTTCTTTACCTCGGAGGTGTTGATGTTAAGTATGTTCAATGCTTCGGCACCCACCAAAAAAATACTGTCGTTATATTGTTGGATATCGGAAACGGTATTGTCCATTATTCCATAATTATCGTTGAATACTGTATTAAAATGAAATAAGATTTCGTTGGTTTCCACATCAATTACGTAAACACCTTGCTTATGGGTCCCAACCCATAACCGCCCCTGCAGATCTATATAAAGTCTGTAAATAATGGTGTTGAAATTGTGGAGTTCTTCAAAACTGGTATCGGTAATGGGGTCGTTCTTTTTCCATTTTACCAATAGCCCACTTTGCGTTCCAAACCAAAGATTTCCGTTATGATCCTCCTTTACCTGCCGTACTGTAGATTGTTTAAATATGGGGGGATGTAACCAATGTAACGCCTTTTTGGTATTTGCATCAAAAACGGCCAGTCTACCCCCCTGACAGGCAGACCAAACTCGTCCCGATTCACTGTGCTGTTGAAGGTCCCAAATGGAAGAATATAGAGTGATGGATTCCGTTCCCAGACCCGTATAGGGGTTTCCTCCCAGTTTATTAAAATTCTCGTCATAAAAAAGGATACCCTTGCCCCATGTACCAATCCAATTCTCCTTGGTCTTGGTTTCCAATATGGCATTTACTGGAGAGTCCAGTCCAAGACCATCTATCACCACAAGGCTATATACATCCTTTTGATTAGGATTTATAACATACAGCCCATTTTCCGTACTAAACCAAATGTTGCCCTCCCTGTCTTCAAAGAGATGCCTGGCCTGATTACATCTAATATCGAACTCCAGGGGGTTGGCTTTGAAATGTTGATAAAAACCTTTCAAGTCACTATCATAGCTCAATAGGGAATTCTCACCCCCGATCCAAATCTGCCCATTACGGGTCTCTAAAATTTGCTTTAGAACGGTATATTTTTTTGTGGTCGTATGGTTTCTTAAGGTATCTGTGGGATATTGATTTGTTTTGGGATCGAAATGCAGGAGAACAGGGTGTTCCCGATGGGAATTAAAATCCCAATAGGTTAGCCACCAAGTGCCTTTTTGGTCCTTGATGAAATCTACGGAATTGGTAATGGCCTTGTTGTTCAGTATTGGTATGTCCTCCGGATTGTTGAGTCGGTGAAAGACCTCGTCTCTAGAACTCTTGTATACGGCTAGCCCCCGTTCACTACAGATCCAATATTCTCCAGTATGCCTATCTTCAAAAAGGGAAACGACGCCCCAACCTCTAGGAATCTTTATAGGTAAATTGGACTCTACAAAGGCGTTGGATTTGGCGTCGTACCATAAAAGACCATATTTTGATACACAGAGAAATACCTGCTTCTTACTATCTATAAACAGTTTAAATTCCGACCTTGGGGGAATGCTCCCATAACTTCTAACGGGTACCGGAGTATAATGAAAATCCACTGTGTTGAATTTTCCTATCTGGCCACCCTGCAATAACCAAAGATTGCTATTGCCAGCATCTAAAATTTGATCCACACCCAAGCTTGGTGGTAACTGGTAATTTTCGGGACCGGCATATGAAATGAATTTTCTCCCATCAAAGCGCTGTATGCCCACCTCCGTGCCTATCCATAGAAATCCGATGGAGTCCTGCCAAACACACTTAACTTTATTGGTGTTCAGACCATCCACGGTAGAAAATCTATTAAAGACATAGGAATTTTGTCCAAATAGAAAGGCTTGGAAACATAGTAAACAATAAAGGATCCTTATGCCCATGCAGCCAGGTGGTTTATTATAAAATTACGTAAAGATTGGATATCCCAAGTATAAAAAAAACGGATATTACACCTTGATAGGCCGGTCATTTTCCGCGACTTGGAATCCAAGTTACTTTTACAATAGAAAGGTAACCCCAAGCTCAATTAAAAAGTTGATAAGAATTTGAAATAATGTAAGCATGATTGTTTTTGTTTAATCGATTTTATTAGTGAAACTCAATTTTGAGAAGTCGGTAAGACACACTTAAAATTGCAAGTTGAACTAATCCCGCCTTTTTTGGCGGGATCTAGGTTCAATACCTCGACCCTAGGGTCGATTCCTATTATTGGGTTCAGGGTCTGCCTTTGTCGGCAGACAGGCCTGCCCTGAGGTTTAATACCTTTTATTGATTGATGAATAACTCCATTTTTATTTTATTGATTCAAGGACCATTTTATTCAAGGATTTAATTGAGTTCCCTACCTGAAATTTAAATGGTAAACAACAGTACAAATATAGTTTTGGTTGGTCGTCCTTGAAATAGCATAAACATGTGAAAAATACCCCATTGGTACATATAGTAAATGGGTCACTTTTAGTGCTCTCGTGAAAATCTGGGTAATACATAGGATTTCTCATAAAATATCACATTCTTATGTGATTGTTGGGTATGACGGATCCTGTGATCTTTGCTTTTAGATAATGCTTTTACCAAATATAGAGGTAAGGGATTGGTTAATTATTTTAAAGCTATGGAACCAAAATTAATATGGCATTTGGTGCTCTTTATGACCCAAATTATAGGTGCCCCAGTGGTGGATGCCCAAAGCGCCATTGATCCCCCACAATTAAAGGAAGACTTTGAACTTTTCAGGACGGCCTTGGAGGAGGCCCATCCCGGTATTTACCGGTATGAACCCAAATCATCAATGGATTCAGGCTTTGAGACAATTTTTAAGGAACTTGATCAACCACTTAGCCAACAGGAGTTTTATAAATTATTGAACCCTATATTGGCAAAAATTGGATGTGGCCACACCAAGTTAATACCTTCGGAGGACGAGGGATTTATGTATTATTACAATACGGCAGCCCTATTTCCTTTAAAACTTTTTCTAGAGAATAACAGGGCCTATGTTCACTATAGCTATGATTCTAACATTACATTGGAGCCAGGTACCGAAATTACAGCCATTAATGGAATAGCTATGGGGGAGATAATTGATGGCTTAATGAACAATCTGTTTTCTGACGGGCGCAATCAAACCTTCAAGTATCATGAGCTTAACAGGTATTTTAATGCCTTATTTTCCAATTTCTATTTGGAGGAGGGCAAATCCCACAGCCATTTTGATATCACCTATATGCGGCGAGGGAGGAAGGTTAAAATGAAGTTGCCTACGGTTCCCGTTCAAAAGGTAATGGAAAGGGATACTGCCCAATATAACAACTTACCCTATCAATTGGAATTTAAGAATGCGAAGACGGCCGTTTTGACCATACGTACCTTCTGGCCAGATGAAAGGAAATATAATTTTGAAAACTTTCTAAAGCAATCATTTACGGACATCAACACCAAAAATATTCAAAATTTGATCTTGGATTTGAGAGGCAACGAAGGGGGGAAGGATGCCTATGGGGCACTATTGTTGTCCTATTTGGTAAATGCCCAATTTAGGTATTATGACAAATTGGTAGTGGCAACCAATGAAAGGTTTTCATTTGTAGACCACGCACAATTACCGGATGGATATGAGCAGTTAAGGACAATGATAACCCAAACTGCAGACGGGGAGTTCCGTTGGGAGCACAATGTAAACCTGCAGCTACAAATACCACAAGAGTATCCTTTTATGGGTCAGGTATATGTACTAATAGACGGAGCCAGTTTTTCAGTAACTTCTGAGTTCTGCGCCGTGGCAAACGATCTGGATAGGGTCAGTTTCATTGGGGAGGAAACAGGAGGTGGATATTATGGGAATAATAGTGGAGCCTTTGCCATAGTTACGCTCCCGAACTCCAAGATGAAATTGGGGATTCCTTTAATGTCCTATTACACAGCAGTAAAAGATAATCAATTTACAGATAGAGGAATTGTTCCTCATTACCAAGTGCAACCTACAATAAAGGGGATTTTATCTGGTAAGGACGAAATTATGGAACAGACCATGAAAATCATCCATAAAGGATAAGTGCGGTACCTGCTGGGAAACAAGATAGAAATTTAATAAAGTATGCTAGCTAATATGGTCATAGAAACAGTTAATTTGAGGTTGGTTCCGTGTAATGCCCAAATGCTTAAAATGGCAATTAAGGGAAATAAACAACTTTCTAACTTTTTAGGAGTGTCCCTAGCGGAGCAGTGGACTGCATTTGGGGTAGATGCTTTGCAGTATGCTCTGGACCAAATTTTAGACAGGCCAGAAGAATTGGGGTGGTGGACCTATTTTCCAATTCATAAATTGGATAATATGCTGATTGGAAGTGGTGGATTTAAGGGAAGTCCAACTAAGGAAGGTAGTGTTGAATTGGGTTATGAAATTGCTCCGGAATATAATAACAGGGGGCTGGCTACTGAAATGGCAAGTGGATTAATTATGAAGGCGTTTACGGATAATCGGGTCAAATCAATTTTGGCACATACCTTGGGACAATCAAATGCATCCACAGCAGTTTTAACAAAATGTGGTTTTACTAAAATAGAAGAAGTTGAAAGCTGTGAAGATGGCCTTATTTGGAAATGGGAGTTAATGAGGCCTTAATTAATAGATGTGGCCGTTACTTTTTGCTAAAAGCCAATTTCTAAATGAAAAATATCTCTTTTAGTTTTAAATTTACCTTATGGAAAAAAGAAATTTGGTCTTTATGGCAACAAGCTTGGACGGTTATATCGATGAAGGGAATGGTCCTTTGTATTGCTGCTATTCCCAATCCCGACCAATCGGATGTGGGCTTTAATGAATTTATTAGTGAAACTCAATTTTGAGAAGTCAGTAAGACGCACTGAAAATTGCAAGTTAAACTAATCCCGCCTTTTTCGGCGGGATCTAGGTTCAATACCTCGACCCTTGGCTCGATTCCTATTATTGGGTTCAGGGCCTGCCTTTGTCGGCAGACAGGCCTGCCTTTGTCGGCAGACAGGCTTGCCCTGAGGGTTAATACCTTTTATATCCCAAGGGGATGCCTTGGTGATGGCTGTAAAACGTATGAAACAGTCTGTGGTTTTGGAGGGGGTTGGCCTTACGCCAAGCCCGATTTTATAGTGATCGGCACTTTGGAAGTATTAGTCGAGGAGTATAGGGGCAAAGCCTAATTGGACAAAGGGAATTTAGCGGAAGCCTTGGTGAAAAGACATAAAAGGGGATACCATAGGCCCTATTTAGATGGAGGGATAACCATCCAGAATACTTAAAGAATATCTCATTGATGAAATGATCATTACGACCATTCCTATAGTCTTGGATGGGGGGAAGTAGGTTGTTTTTCAAACTTCCCACAGAATGGGAATTTACTTGGGTAGCTTCAAAGGTCTTTTTGAATTAGGTGGTTCAAAATCATTACCGGTGCAAGGGATAGATTATAGCACCTAATTCTATCAATATTGCTGAAAATTTTAAATTTATTTTTAAAGATATCTTTTTCTGCGCTCAGGGGTGTTACTGGATTTTTTTTAAGGATTTTAAGCTGAGGTAGAATATACCGTGAAGATGTTTTGAGGTTTTCCTATCTTAGGACCATAAATTCAATTATTGAATGTGGCTGTTGCAAGGCAGCTTTCCTAAAAAATCGTAAATGCGTTTAAAATTATTTATTGCCTTAATAATTGGTACCCTATTCAGTACCCAAATGTGTAATTCCCAAGAAGAAATTCTTTATAAAAAAGTGGATACGACCCATTTGTTTTTGGAAGTACATTATCCACCCAATATGGATTCTTCCAAAAATTATCCGGCCATGGTCTTCTTTTTTGGAGGGGGTTGGGTAGGGGGGAAAAGATCCCAATTCTTGAATCAGGCCAAATATTTTGCCAGAAGGGGCATGGTTTGTTTTTTAGCGGACTATCGTACCTCAAAAATAAATGGAACAACTCCCTTCGAATCCTTGAAGGATGCCAAATCGGCTGTTAGATTTATAAGAAAAAATGCCAAAATATTCCATATAGACAGCACTAGGATTATTGCTTCCGGTGGGTCTGCAGGCGGACACTTAGCGGCCGCAACGGCTTTTATTGAAGGATACAATGATTCTGCCGATGACACCTCCATTAATTCCATTCCCAATGCCTTGGTGCTTTTTAACCCCGTAGTGGATAATGGTCCAGGGGGGTATGGGTACGAAAGGATAGGGGATGCATATAAAGATTTTTCGCCTCTCCACAATATTAAAAAGGGGGCTCCCCCAACCATCATCTTCCAGGGAACCAAGGACCACTTGATTCCAGTGGTGACAGCTGAGTATTTTAAAATGGTCATGGAAAAAGTGGAAAGTAGGTGCGATCTTAAATTGTACGAAGGGGAAGGGCATGGATTTTTTAATTATGCCAATCAGAAAGCCTACAAAAGTACTGTTGCCGAAGCAGATCAATTTTTGGTGTCCTTAGGGTATTTAATGAAGGAACCAATAATAAATATTGACTAATAGATAATTTTAGATCAGAGAACTAAAGGATATTTATGAATTGGATTTTTTTAATCATTGCAGGCCTTTTTGAAGTGGCTTTTGCAGCCTGTCTTGGAAAGGCCAAAGAGTCTACCGGCGCAGAAGCGACTTATTGGTACATTGGTTTTTTGCTTTGTTTGGCTATTAGTATGCTGCTGTTGGTGAGGGCAACACGCGAATTGCCAATAGGTACCGCCTATGCCGTATGGACGGGAATTGGGGCGGTCGGGACCGTATTGGTGGGTATTCTGGTATTTAAAGAGCCGGCCACCTTTTGGAGGATGTTCTTTATTACAACCTTAATATGTTCCATTATTGGACTGAAGTTTGTTTCCAATTAATATCAAGGGTATTCCCTATCTAGAACTGGAACCTTACTTTGGACCCGTAAATTTGTTTGTTTTTTTAAATGGATCCATCGAATCGGCTTTTCACAATTTAATAGATACACACTCATAGCGGGCCATTTTTTTGTTGTCAATATATTCTGTATTCAGAAATTCGAATAGGGGGTTAGCACCTTTTTTAATCATCTGTCCACTCGGCAACCTAACGAGGACCAAGAACCAATTAATTAAATCGAAAACGTTAAATACAAGAAAAGCCATCCTATTGGGTTATTCTTTTTTAATTTTATACTCCAAAATTGTTATAGTTAGTGTACGCCATAATTGAAACAGAAACTACCGGATTGCGGGGAGAGGATAATAAGATTACCGAAATCTGCATCCTTATTCACGATGGCGAAAAGATAATAAAGGAATTTTCTTCTTTGGTAAATCCCGAAGTTTCCATTAAATATAGGGTATCGCGTCGCAATGGTATCAATAATGATAAGGTGCGGAGCGCCCCCAAATTCTATGAATTGGCCAAAGAAATTGTAGAACTTACCAAGGACTGTATTTTTATTTCCCACCATGTAAATTTCAATTTCAACGGTATAAAAAATGAGTTGGCATCACTAGGAGCTATATACAAACGCAAAAAAATATCGACGCTTAAATTGTCCCGTAAACTAATTCCTGGACAACAAAGCTATAGTTTAGGGGCTATGTGCAATCATTTAGGAATTAATGTAGGTCATGTACAAAGCGCATTGGATAAAGCAAAAGCCACGGTTGGATTATTGGAAAAGCTTTGGGATTTGGACACCAATGGTGTATTTAATTTCATGTTGGGTCAAAAATCCGGAGCTTCGGGAATACCGCCTCTTTGGCCCAAATCCGTAGTGGCCGCCCTTCCCAATATTACCGGGGTGTATTATTTTAAGAATGCGGAGGGAAAGATTATTTATGTGGGCAAGGCCAAGGATATTAAACAACGGGTATTGAGCCATGTCTATAGTAAGGCGCATAAAGAAATGCGACTTTGTTTTGAAACAGTGCACATAGACTATACCCATACGGGCAGCGAATTGGTAGCCTTGTTATTGGAGTCGGATGAAATAAAAAAACATCTCCCTAAATTCAATCGGGCGCAAAAGCGGATCGGTTATAGGTATGGGATAGGGGCAAAAATGGACAAAAACGGAATTACAAATCTATTTTATGATCGATTGGGCAAACTAAAATCGCCATTGGTCTGTTTTTACAACCAAGGGGAGTGTAGGTCATTTTTGGAGGAATTGTGCGAAACTTATGAACTGTGTTCCCTACATTGTAATTTACAGCAGATTTCAGGTGCCTGTTTTCATTTTCACATTAAAAAGTGTCATGGTATTTGTCTGGATATGGAACCGGCGGAATCTTACAATAAGCGGGTGGAAAAAGCCTTGATGCCATTAACTGAAGATAAAAATACCTATTTGATTAAAGCAGAGGGAAGAAACATGAATGAGAAATCTGTTATTATGGTGGAAAAAGGGGTATACAAGGGGTTTGGATTTTTGCCCAAGAAAATAAAGATGAAGGGCTTCAAGGAATATGATAAGTATATTACTCCCATGGCCGATAACAACGACGTGCAAAAAATTCTTAAAAGATATTTAAGGAGAGGGGATGGGAAGTTGGTACTTATTGACTATTACCAAAAGGTAGCTGCCAATAACGAAAATCCTTAACCTACGGATTCACAAGTGGAAATGTAACCAGAAAGACTTCTTTTCATCAAAATAAGGTAACTACTTATTTTTAGAAGATGGGCTTTACATTTCCTTATAGCGTGAAAATTTTAGAAAAAAAATATCTCAACCATAACGTAATCCGTTTTTGCGTTCAAAAGCCATATGGATATGTCCATAAGCCTGGACAGGCCATAGAACTAAGTATAGCAAAGCCTGGATATGAACTTGCGATTGCCCCCTTTACTATAACCAGCCTTAGTAGTGATCCTCACTTGGAACTGATCGTAAAGATTAACCAAGAGGTGGACAGCCTTACCTATGGTATGTCTACATTAAAGATTGGGGAAACCTTGCAAATTACGGAACCATGGGATTCCTATAATTACAAAGGTCGCGGAGTTTTCATTGCAGCAGGCACAGGAATAACCCCTTTTTTACCTATTTTAAAAGAACTTGAAGCCAAAGGTGAGGATTTGCTAAAAGAACATGTTTTACTATATGGCAATCGGACTAAGGAAGATATCTTGTTTTATGGGAAATTGAAGAAGGTTTTGGGAAGGAATTGCATCCATATCCTTAGTAGGTCAAAATCTCCAAATTCCATTTATGGCAGGATCAATATGGATATCTTAAAAAAAAATATCAAGGATCTACATCAGCAATTCTATATTTGTGGGCCCAGATTGTTCGAGAAGGACATTAGCAAACAGCTAATTGCCATAGGTGTTAAAAAAAGATACATCCAAACAGGTAATAAGTTCTAAACCCTAGGAAAATTTATATTAGCGGTTCATATCTATTTATAAAAAAAATGCCCATCAACATATAGGATTAATCCGAATGTCATGGGCATTTTCAACACTAGCCAATAAGTAAAAAGAGCAACTAAAACTATATTGATTTTAAATATTCCTCTAAATCGGTTTTATCTTGAGCGGTTAAATCCAATTGAAAGTGGGTATCATAATGGTTAATGACGTCGTTGAGGGTCGCAAATCTACCGTCGTGATAAAATCCACCCTGCATTCTGGCAAAGAGTCCTCTAAGCGGAGTTGTTCTATACAATCCAGTGGGCGATCTTTTTGCCTCAAAGTCGTCTATACCAATTTCCTCTGCGCTATGAAGGTTATATCCGGCATCGGTAAATATGGGGGCTATGTGGCAGCTGGCACAATTTGCTTTGCCATCGAACAATTCTTTGCCTCTTGCTGCGGCCGTGGCATCGTAGCTCCCCTCCGGAGGTGTTGGTGCTGTTAGCGAGAGCTGATAGGCCTGTAAACCTGGAAGCTTGGAAGTTATCAAATCTTGGTCGTTCACAATGTTTCCAAAATTGTTTTCTGCAGCTATTGGGAATTGGGGAGCATTATCCAGTCTAGAGTCGGTAAAGCTACCTTGACCGTGCATTTCCAAGTTGGCTACAAAGGCATTCCAATAAACCATGTCTCCCCATCCAGTATAGGTTGCTAGGTTTACACCTTGCAGTCCATATGCGGCTGGTAGTAGGTTGGCAGCAATACTTCCGTCCGGACGTAGTGCTTTACCGTCTACAAAAAGTCCTGCATTGAATTTTCCAGGTCCCCATCCATTAAGTACAGTTTCTACGGTGGGTTCATCTACATGAAGTAAATCCGCCAAGAATTTCTTGTTGTCGGTTAAATTTACAATACCTCCTACGTTAAGGTCCCTATTGGGATAACCGTCCAGACGTTTTCCTATACCATCGGTAAATGAGTTGTCTACCGTTGAATGGCACAATGCACAATTGATTCCCACTGCCGTCATAGTACCGTTATCATCAAAGGTTCCTTTAACCCCCACAACAGCGTTCAATTGAAGCAGTGCAATGGTGGTTGCCGGATCATTAAGATCTACTTGGTCTGCCTGAATTGCCGCTACCAATTCTGCAGGTAAGGCCTCGGAGTCTACTTTTAATCCTACTCCCAAAGCGGTAGCAGGACTAACCCCATCCCCGTAACCGCCATTGGCTTCTCCAAGTATGGCCTTGTCCAAATGCAAAATTCCGCTCCAAAAGGCTTCATCCCCAAAGGTGTCATATCTAAAGATTTGTTTCCCCTCAGCTACCAATGCAGGGTCAAGATGAAGGGCCAAGGTGTCCGTTCTGGTTTCTATAATAGTGTCGTTTACTATTTCCGTAATAGTTTCGGTTATGGTTTCTGTCTTGGTACAACTGATAAGGATATTGAGGGTTATCAGTAGGCTTAGTAATTTGAATGAATAAAGTGCTTTCATTTGTCGTTATTTAATTGTTTTACATTTGGATGTAGAAAGCACTTCAGGGTTACAAAAAAAAGAAAAGTTCAATGGGTAATGGATTTAAGATATTGATTTTGAACCTTGCCTTTACGGAATTTTCCCGAAAAAAAGTTGGTATTGGTAAGGCTATTGGTATCGCTTACACCTCTCGATGCCACACATAAATGCTTTGCTTCTATTGAAATGGCAATGTCATCGGTATGCAGTAAATTCATTAGCACGGTTCCCAATTCCATAGTTAATTTTTCTTGTACGTGCGGTTTACTGGCAATAAATTGAACGATTCTATTAATTTTGGAAAGTCCAATTACGCGATTCGTTGGGTAGTAGGCAATGCTTGCTTTACCAAAAAAAGGTACAAAATGATGCTCACAATAGGAGTAAAGCGTTATGTCCTTGATCAGGATCATTTCATCGTATTTGTAATGGTTCCCGAAAAATGATATTTTGGGAAAATTGGATTCGTCCAGGCCTTTAAAGGCTTCATTAATATACAATTTGGCCACCCTTTCAGGGGTATCCCGCAAACCAGGGTCTTCTAGATTGAGCTCCAAGGTTTCCATGATCTTTCTAAAATGAAAGGCTATGGTAGCAATTTTATCCAATTTATCGTCTGAAATATTTATTGGTACTTGGTCTTGAATTTCTGCCGACAAATTTACTCTTCCGTTTGTTTCCATGTTTAATAGCCTGTTTGTATGTTTTTCTTTTTAGCGCCGGATCTAAGGAGTTCTTTTTTCACACTTTCCATAAAGGCATTAGGTCCACAGACATAGAAATGTTGACCGAACCCCTCAACTTTCGACTGTAGGTAGTTGTAATCAATGATGCCGTAATCGAAATCAGTTGTTTTCTCTTCACTTAGGATAATGTGTAAATGGCTCTTGAATTGGTCGGTTAGTTCCTCATGAAGAATTATATCCCCAACACTACGATTGGCATATATCAACCCGTGATTTTTCAATTGTCTGTTTTTATTTAAATCCCGGAACATTGGAATGAATGGAGTTATGCCCGAACCGGCGGCAATAAAGCAGCCCTTTCCTTGGTATTCATAGGAATCCCAGGAGCTGGTGATAATCATGGAATCTTTTGGGTTTATTTTGGACAGAGCTTCCGTTAGGCCATGATGCTTGGGGTATATTTTAATGATAAGCTTTAATTGATCTTCCTCTGGTAAGCTTACAAGGGTAAAAGGGGCATACTGACTTCTGTATTGTGGAGTGTTCAGGGTGAGTTCAATGGCTTGTCCGATTTTGTGGGTAAATCCTTCAGGCTTTTCAAAAACCAACAATATTACATTATGTGTTAACCAGGATTTTTCTAGAATTTTAACTGTATAGTTCACAATTGAATTTATTTAAGGGATTAAAATATTTTATAAAAGCACTATTTTGTGTATTGTAATAACATGATTATCTGTGTGTTATGTTTTTTTTTGAAACTTGTGTTTAAGGATAATTACCGTATGATTTGATGTGAAATATGAGATTGGGTTACAAAATTTTGTAACCTTTTTTACCACTTGGCATCCAATACTAAAACAATGATAATGGACAACTGTAAACCCATAAAAATGATGGATATGTCTTCACAGCTAACTATGGCAGATTACATGGTGGTTCAGAAGGTACTGGAAGGAAATACTGAGTTATTTGAAATTCTTTTAAGGCGCTATAATGAACTGCTGTATAGAACAATAAGGAGTTATTTGGACAGGCCCTCGGATATAGATGATGTAATGCAGGATACTTATATTAAGGCGTTCCAAAAATTATTTCAGTTTAAAAATGAGTCTTTGTTTTCCACTTGGTTAATACGGATAGGAATAAATGAGGCGCTGCAGAGAAAAAGAAAGTCCAAGAAGTATCACATGTTGGATATCGGTAACGAAAAAGGTATCGATCAAATTGCTGATATATCTATTATGAATCCTGAAAGAAAAACTATGTATGCGGAATCGGTACAAATTGTTGAAAAGGCAATAGACCTTCTACCAGAGAAATATAAGATCGTATATATGCTGAAAGAAGTTCAAGAGTTGGGGATTTCTGAAATCTCGGATAGCCTGGGATTAAGCAATAGCAATGTGAAAGTGAGGCTTCACCGGGCCAGGAACATGATGAAAGATACGATTATGAAGTTTGCCGATGCCAAAAATGCCTTTGAGTTTGGTAATTCCAAATGCGATCGCCTAGTGGATCAGGTAATGGCAAAGATTCAAAAACTTAGGGGGCATTAAAACAATTGACATGGGGGAGATTTACCAACATTTTTGTAACCCCAGCCGTGTTCTTACATCTAAAGGGCATAATATTAAAATAATAGAATTATGAATGCAAATGCACAATTTGTTAGTAGCATGCTGAAGTTTACGTTTGGATTGGTTCCTATAATTGCCGGTTTGGATAAGTTTACCAACATTCTGGTGGATTGGACAATATATTCCTCGTCTGGAATGGTAAGTTTATTGCCTTTCGATGCAAATACTTTTATGGGAATTGTTGGGGTAATTGAAATAGGTGCCGGAATTTTGGTTTTGGTGAAACCTTTTATAGGGGCTATGGTCGTTTCGGCCTGGTTGGTCCTTATAGCTTTGACACTTATATTTGGAGGTCAATATTTGGATGTGGCGGTTAGGGACGTGGTTATGGCGATCGGCGCATTTTCCCTTGCTAAATTATCCAAAAGTGGGGCTTAACAGGTTCTGCAGAATGTTTTATCAAGATTGGCCATAAAAGGCTCAATATATATCCCCTAGTTGTATACAACTAGGGGATTTTTTTGAATCGTTTTCTTTGTAAAGGATCGCGATCATAACATCATAAGTCTATTGTAGACTTCAACGTTCTCATTAAGAGTCTTTAATATTTTTTGCCGATCGGAGTTCCCTAAATAATAAAACACCAGAGTTATTTAAACCGGTGTAATATTATAGCTAGGTTATAAACGGAAAGCTTCAATTGATAAATATTCCAATATGAAATGGAAATATTTGTGACATTGTTGATGCATTATAAAAAAAGCCAATAGAATATGTTCTATTGGCTTGGTAAAGATTGGTTGGTTAATTGGTATTATTTAAAGTCGGATACTTTTAATTGTTTTTCATCCCAGTATTCATCTGTCCTGAATTCATAGGTGGTAGGATTATAGGAACCTACCAATTCTACCTTGGTTTTGGTAGGTACTGGTAGATCCAGTGTCCAATATACGGCATTTACGACTAATCTCCGTGTTCCTTCAATTGTGAAATCTACTGCGGAAAAGGCGGTAGATGTAAAGGCTTTTCCTTTTTTTCCTCCTGGTACTTGATAGGTTTTCGTCCATGCCACAGGCATTAGGGGCGCACTAACATCCTTACCGGAATGGTTGGTTTTGGCAGCTTCGTCATCTGTTGGTCGCATTCCATAGAATATATCATTTTCGTCGAATTCGCCTTTTCTGTTCATTACCTTTCCATAAATTATTGGCTGGGAATCCCCGGACATCGGTAAGCTTACTTCATAAACATCGGCAGAGGCCCAAACATCCCCATCAGCGATACTATTTGTAATTCCAGTAGTTTTCCCTGCATCGGCTACAAAACCTTTGGTGCTTTGTTGTTTGTGGTGTCCGTGGTGGCTCACCCATTTTTCACCTAGAACAAGTTTGCCAAATCCACCGTGCCACTCCTCTATATCTCCTTTATAGGAGTTTCCGTAATGTTTGTAACTGGAGACATCTTCCTCTTTAAAATTAAAGGCATGTGTTGCCGTTCTTAGTCCAATGACTGGTTTACCTGCCATAAGATAATCATCAATATGTTTCATTTGATCATCGGGCAAGGCTCTGAACCTTGTAGAAATAATCATTAGGTCGGCACTGTCAAGGGCTTCCAATCCAGGTATGTTTTTTGCATAATTGGCATCTATAATCCCTGGGTGGGCCGGGTCTTGCGCGAACAACACCGTACAGTTAAAACCATGGTGCCGGGAAAGGATTTTTGCCAATTGCGGCAAGGATTCCTCGGAACGGTATTCTTCATCGCCCGAAATAAGGACTATGTGCTTTGCATTCTTATCACTACCTTCAAAATTAAGCCATTGTTGTGGGGTATCGGTTGTAGCCTCGGTTGCGGTTTCATTCGTTTTTGCCTCTTTTTGCTCTTTACAGGCAAACATTAAAATGCAAATAAGGATAGGTAATAGATTTTTCATTAAATTTTTTTTAATTAATTCATTCATATAGGATGTAAAGTACTGGATTAATTATTTAATCCCCATCCCTTCTTTTATCAAATTTAGACCTTTGGTGTAGATTTCTTCGGAAGGAGAGTAATCCCGCCACACATTAATGGCGTTTGCAAACTCTGGGATAATGGTACTAAAAGCCTCTATGGTAAGCCAACCGTCATATTTCACCTCCTTTAATGCCGAAAAGACGTCGTCCCAATGTACTTGCCCACTACCGGGAGTTCCCCTGTCGTTCTCGCTAATATGAACATGTTTTAAATGGGGAGCTATAGTCCTAATGGCTTCGGCCTGATTTTTTTCTTCTATATGGGCATGGTGTGTATCGAACATCGCGCCCAAATTGGGGTGGTTCACTTCCCTGACCATAGAGCCAAGATCGGCCATAGTGTTATACAGGTAACATTCAAATCTGTTTACGGCTTCTGGAGTTAGTACAATATTGGCTTTTTGGGCATATTCCGCCGCCTTATACAACATCTCATTGCTCCATTGTTTTTCTTGTAATGTGGGGGGTTGGCGAGTAAAAAAGGCAAAGGTGGAATGAAATGGCCCACATATTACTTCTACATTGGCCGCTTCGGCCATATCAATGGTCCACTTTAATCGCTCCAAACCTGCCTGCCTGGTCTTCTTGTCGGGACTTGCAATATTTTGCTCTGCAGACAAGGCACCTACTGCAGTGACGCCCATATTGATACTAGAAAAATACTTGCCCAATTTTGTATAATGCTTTAGATCTCCGTCGCCCAAAAACAGCTCAATACCATCATATCCTGTGGTTTTTAATCTGTCAACTATGGGGTAATGTTCCTCTGTAACATGATTTGTCCACAGCAACATATTCATTCCAATTTTCATACGTATGGTCAATTAATTATAAAAAATAAATATCCTATCCAGATTCCTTTGGGTATGGCTTGTCTTAGGGAAGACCCCCTTTACCATACCCTAGAAATTGGTTATTGTTTTCTTGATTTTTGTTTAGTGGTGGCTAGGCTACGGCCTCCTGTCCTTGTTTTTTTGATGAGCGTACCCAAAACCAAAGTATGGTAAAGAGGACGATCAGGATAGCAGGGAAGGCGACCATGGTTCCCAAGGTGGCCTGTCCGGAAACAAGTTCCAATTCATCACCTGTCAATCCTGCAGCAGCAGCTTCGGCCTTATCAGAATCGATCCATCCACCAATTATAGGTTGGAATATAGATGAGGAAAACATACCTACGGCACCAATAATGGACAATCCCAAGGCTCCACTTTTTGGTATTTTGTCAGCAATAAAACCAATCATATTTGGCCAGAAATAGGCGATACCCAATGCAAAGAAGATGGCAGCAACATAAGCCATGGTTCCGGTTTGGGTACTAAAAAGGTAAATTCCAATGGTGGCCAGTACGGCAGAACCCAAAAGGACTCCTGTTTGATCAAATTTGTGAACTACTTCTCCTCCAAAATAACGGGCTACAGCCATTAGTCCTGTAACCAGGGCCAATATAATCATGGGCTCGGCGCCACTCTTGGCCAAGATAAGTCCTACCCATTGCTGTGGGCCAAATTCCGAGATTGCCGTCAAAGACATACAAACAATCATAAAAATAAATAGAGGGGAAAGCATGGCTTTGAAATTACCACTAAGTGTGGCAGCCGCTTCAATTTTAGCTTTTGGCCAAGCTTGTCCAAAGTACAGATAGGCATATATCAAGGTCGGAATCATTATCACCCAAATTTGTGTTTCCCAGCTTAAGCCTGCATCGGTCATAAATTTGGATATAAGGCTACCTAATACAATACCTCCCGGAAACCACATGTGGAAACGGTTCATCATTCTACTCATCCTGGTTCCTGAATAGGCGTCCGCAATCATGGGATTACAGGCAGCTTCGGTACAACCATTGCCAAGGCCTATCAATAGTGTTGAAATGAGTAAACCAACATAACTGCCAGAATAAATGGTTAAAATAATCCCTAGGGCATGGGCAAGGAAGGCAAATTGCATAATGGCCTTTCCACCTACCTTATGATAGATTAATCCTCCGATAACCATCGATATCGGAAAACCAAAAAACCACATGGAATTGATAAATCCTAGTTGTTCGGCACTCAAACTTAATTCTTCTCCCAATTGCGGAAGAATCCCTGCTCTAATACTAAAAGAAAATGCGGTCGTAATTAATGCGAAACAGCTACCGTAAAACAGTCTGTTCGCATTGGTTTTTTGTTGATCATTTGAATTTTCCATTGAATTTAATAGATTTTTAATTAGTTGGTGTATACTTTACTTTTTGATTTCAGCGTATAAGTTTAATCTCTTTTTTACAATAATCATAATTTATTTTTAATTGTTTTATTAAATAATGAATAATCTACTACCTATTTTATGCTTTTATAACCTGACCACTAAACCCTTGGTTCATGATGTATGCAAGACCCTAGCAACCCTAAAAATTTAAAAGCTGATAAATTTAAACTTTAAAGATTTTTAAAAGTCCCTATATCCTACTAAAAAATGACACTTTTTTGTCATTGGGTTATTTTGGTTTATTCTCTGTAAATAGGAGGTGTGTTGCACTGTTTTATATCTATAATATATAATGATGGATAATTTTGGCTGGTCAATACAAGAATTCCAATTTAATTTAGCTGGGATAAAATATGCTTATAATTTATAAAGATCATGTTTTACGTTAAAACCACCATTGTGGTAATCGCTCCAAAAGGAGATCTAACCACTAGGATATACTGGTCTTGATGTTCAGGAACAATTTTCGATACTCGTGGGGGCTCATTTGTACAATTGCCTTGAATTGCCTGTTAAAGTTTGATAAGGCATTAAAACCGCACTCGTAACTTATCTGTGAAATATTTAGATTATCCTCCAGTAATAGTTTTCTTGAATGACCTATTCTGATTTCATTTACGAAGCGGGTAAAAGTTTTGTTTGCCCGAGGTTTAAAATATCGGCAGAAGGAGGTTGTGGTCATATTGAGCATTTCCGCTATTTCCTCCAGCGAAATTTTGGTCTTAAAATTGGACATGACATAGTCGTAGACAATCCGCATTTTGTCTGCATCATCGCCCTTGAAAACATTGGTGTACCCCGGACTGGACAATAGGTGGTACTCTTCGCTATTGGCTAGGATATCTATGATTTCCAATAATTTTATAATTCTTCGAAATCCGTGTTCGTTGTTTATTTTAAGTAGAAGTTTGTTTATTTTATTGCGGGTTTCCCCATAAAATTCCATACCCCTTACCGAGTTTTCCACAAACTTGTTTACATTATAAAATTCTTCCTTGCTTAATAAGGATTCACTAAATAGATCGTGGTCAAAGTAAATTACCAAACCTCTAGTGGAGAGTTTGCTGTCCTTTTCAAAATAAGCGTCATCGCTTCGCCATAAATGTGGAAGGTTGGGGCCTGTAATTACCAGATCACCTTTTTCAAATGATTGTACGTGGTCCCCAACAAACCGTGTTCCTTTGCCTTCTGCAATTAACGATAATTGGTAGTCAGGGTGAAAATGCCAATTTGGATTAAAGTAGGGGCCAACAATATCCTTGAAAATAAAAGTTTCTTTCGTTGTTAGTGTTTTTTCGATATTAGGGGTACTCATAAATTTCCGGATTGTATTTTATTTGGGCTAATTTAAGACAAAAAAGTGTCATCTTTTAGTAAGATATAGGGAATATTCATGCCGATAGTATTTTAGATTTGTAGAGTTAAGTTTTTATTGTCAGATTTTATCGTGTTATATTTTAAGAATAGTGTATAAAAATTGATAATAAATTTAGATATTGATAAACAATATGGCCAACGTGCCCGCTGGTTATCCGTGGAACTTTTTAATTAGGGATTGCCACTAACCCAAGAAGGAGTGGCCTAGGAATAGTTCCTGCATCAAGTATTTAAGATTTGTAATATTATGTTGGAATCATTAATTTACGGGTATTCTGTTTATTGGAAGATTGCATGGAACGGTATATTGTCTATGGTTGTGGTCTGCATGTTGGTTTCATGTGAAGATAGGGGAAGTAAAACCACTACCATTTTGGATGCTGAACATTCCGTACATTTAGTGGCGCAAGCCATTATACCGGATTTGGGCAATAGTAGTAGCTTGATGATGGGGGAGGCGATTGATGCTAAGAGGAGTGCGGATGAGTATCGTATTACATACAAGGGAGAAAATGGTCCGGGCAAGGGCAAACATATTGTTTTTATTGCTACGGATCATGAATATAGGGGGGAAGAGACCTTACCGGCCTTGGCACGGATATTGGCCAAAAGATATGGTTTTAACTGTACGGTGGTATGGGCTTTGGACGATAAGGGCAATATATTACCAGGGGGGTCGGACCTCAAAGGACTCGATGTTCTTAAAGAAGCGGATCTAATGGTAATGTTTATGAGGTTTGCAAATTTTGAAGATGGGCAGATGCAATATATTGATGATTACCTAAATAGGGGAGGGGCTGTAATAGGATTGCGGACTTCTACCCACGCCTTTAAAAATGCCGATAATCCCAATTGGAGACATTATGATTATAAATATGATGGGGAAAAAGAGGCATGGCACGGTGGATTTGGTGAAGTGGTTTTAGGGGAAACTTGGGTAGGACACTATGGCAAAAACCATCAACAGGCTTCCAAACTTATTATAGAAGAAAGTAACAAGGAGCATCCCATTATGCGGGGAGTACAAAATGCCTGGGCACAGTGTGGAGGCTATAACGCCTACCCGGAAGGGAAGGACTTAAAGATATTGGCCAGGGGAAGGGTGTTGAACGGCATGACGCCAGATGCAACACCGGATACTAGTAAGGACGAACTTCCAGTTGCCTGGGTTAGAACGTACCAGTTGGAAGGGGGGAGGCCCGGGAGGGCGTTTACAACTACCCATGGAGCCTCAGAAGATATCCTGAGTACGGGGTTTAGAAGAATGATCATAAACGCCTGTTTCTGGGGATTGGAAATGGAAGAAGATATTAAAGCGGATAATCCGATAGATTTTGTAGGGGGTTATGAGCCAACTACATTTAACTTTGAGGGTTATCAGAAAAATGTAAAGCCATCCGACCTGAAGGGGTGGGAATCGGTAATAATGCCAAGAAAATAATATTACGAATAAAAACTGTTGTTATGCCAGAAAACAATTACCCAAAACTCCACAACGCTTCGTGGCCCGGTGTGGTAGGGAAAGGACCTGATTCAGAGCCACCGATATCCATTGATACCATGATAGAGCTTACTGCCAATGCAGAGGTAGATGGAGTTAAATTTGACGGTTTTGACCTTTTTGCTGCGGATCCTCATTTGGATATCGATTCCAATGATGATGGTATTAAAAAATTGGCCGACAAGGCGAGATCCAAAAATCTTGAAATTGGAAGTTTGGTAGCCCCTGTATGGGCCGGAACCGGTGGTGGCTCTGCCATGGGCTCCAGGGAAGAACGCAACCAATTTGTAACCCAGGTCCGAAAGGCTTGTGTTATAGGTAAAAAACTGCGTGATTTGGGAATACGCCCCAATGGAATAATCAGAATAGATTCGTCCGTTGATCCACATAGTTGGGCGGCAGATCCCGTTGCCAATACAAAATTGATTGCACAAACCTTTCGCGAGGCATGTGACGTGGCCGCGGATTATGGGGAGTCTTTAGCTGCCGAAGGTGAAATTTGCTGGGGTGGGATGCACGGTTGGAAAACCATGGTGAACACCCTTGAAGCCGTGGATAGACCCAATATCGGATTTCAGGCCGATATGGCCCATACCTTGTTGTATCTTTTGGGATATAATAAGGAGGACGAAAGAATACTGCCCAAAGACTTCGATTGGAACGATCGGGCAACATTGACCGAAGGTCTTAAGACCGTTACGGCTGCACTTCGCCCATGGACGATTGATTTTCATGTGGCCCAAAATGATGGCACGGTGTTCGGGTCCGGATCCCATGATAAAACAGGTAGGCATTGCCAGGCTACGGATCCCAATGGAAAATTGGACATCGCTGTGGATGCTGGCCATTGGTTGCGTGACGAAAATGGCAACCTGACCAAAAAAATCCGACATATCTGTTGGGATGGGTGTATGTTCCCCAACGATGTTATGATGCAACCCAAAACTTGGAACGATATTTTAGGGGCCATGATCAAGGTACGTCAACAACATGGTTGGTACGAAGCGCCTTAAGATAATAGGCTGATTATACATTTGTTAAGCTGAATTTTTAATTAAAATAAAAAATAGAGTACACATGTCAAGTAAGAAAGAATTACGAATAGGATTGGTAGGTTACGGATTTATGGGAAGAACCCATTCCAATGGTTATCGTAGGGTAGGCAATTTTTTTCCCGAACTGGAATATCAGCCTGTATTAAAGGCAATTTGTGGGCGTAACTTGGAACGTACCCAGGCCTTTGCCGATCAATGGGGTTATGAGTCCGTTGAAACCGACTGGAGAAAGCTTATAGCTCGTACTGACATTGATGCCATAGATATTTGTACCCCCAACAATATGCATGCTGAAATTGCCATAGCAGCGGCAGAAGCCGGAAAAATGGTTTTGTGTGAAAAACCTTTGGCGCGTACTGTTGCGGAAGCCCAGCCAATGGTTGATGCGATTGAAAAGGCAGGAGTGCCCAATACCGTTTATTTCAATTATAGGAGATTGCCATCGGTAACCCTTGCGAAACAACTTATAGATGCAGGTAAATTGGGTAAAATATTTCATTATCGCGCCAATTTTTTACAGGATTGGACCATTAGTCCAGAACTCCCACAAGGTGGAGAGGGCTTGTGGCGCTTGGATAATGAGGCGGCTGGATCTGGTGTTACGGGCGATTTGCTGGCACATTGTATAGATACGGCCATGTGGTTAAATGGGGGGATCAAGGATGTTTCCGCCATGACCGAAACCTTTATTAAAGAAAGAGTACATACCGGTACCGGGGAAAAACAAAAGGTAACCATAGATGACGCCTGTTTGTTCCATTGTCATTTCGATAATGGCTCTTTGGGCCTTTTTGAATCCACACGATACGCTAGAGGGCACAAGGCTTTGTATACTTTTGAAATAAATGGGGAACATGCCTCCATAAAATGGAACTTACATGACTTAAGTCGCTTGGAATATTTTGATCATAGGGATGAATCACAGGAGAGAGGGTGGCGTTCCATCCATGTAACGGATGGTGATCACCCGTATATGGATAAATGGTGGGTGCCAGGACTGTCCATTGGCTATGAGCATAGCTTTGTACACCAAATAGCCGACTTTCTTAAAGCCCTACAAGAAGGAAAACCCTGTTCCCCTACGTTTAGGGAGGCGCAAGAAACACAGAAAGTTTGTGAGGCCGTTTTGGAATCGGCAAAAACAAAAAGTTGGAAAGACACCGGCGTTAATTGGAAATTTTAAACTTGTCTATAGAAGGGAAGTTCATGGTGTAAAATTGAATTATCAATTTTAGGCTTTAATGTGTACAAAATATTGAAATCAACAAACTATTGCTATGAGTAATTCTATAAAAGGATTTTGCCTACAAACCAATGAAAAAATATATCCAAATACAGATCAATCGGTCCTTGGTAATTCTGCGGTTGTAGAAATGGAAATGCCGCCTTTGAAGGAAGGCGAGATATTGGCCAAAACATTGTATACCGGCATCTGTGGTTCGGATAACAGCGCCACTATTGGCAAGGCCAATTTTGATTGGGTACAGCGTCCCAGGGTTATAGGGCACGAGTTTAGCGCCGAGATCTTGGAATTGGGTCCCGGGGACCACGGGGACCTCAAGGTAGGGGATATTTTCACCCCTCTGGCCATGTTGGGATGTAGGGATGAAGAATGCCCGGCCTGTAGTGTGTCCAAATGGAATCTATGTCCTAAAAAGGAAATAATAGGCTTTCACAGGAACGGGGGGTTTGGGCAACAAGTAGTTTTGGAGTCGGATCGTGTAGTGCCTTTAATGAAAGGCCTAACTCCGGCCCAGGGAGCCTTGGTGGAACCTTTGTCCATCATAACCAATGCTCTTTACAATAAGTGCGATATTAAACCAGGGCAGGATGTCGTGGTAACCGGTTGTGGGATCATAGGGATGATGTCTGCGGAAGTTGCCCGGGCAGCAGGAGCTAGAGTGGCAGTAACCGGTATTGCGCATGATCGTGACATCCGTTTGAAAAGAGCAAAAGAGAGAGGGTTCATAACCATAGAAGTCTCACCGGAAAATTCCTTGACCACCCAATTGCAAAAAGGTATAACCGATGATAAGGGTATTCCTTTCGGCACCAATGGAAAAGTTGATCTGCTTATAGAATGTTCGGGTGTACCACCTGTACTAACCGAGGCCATAGGTGTTGTTAGGCCCGAAGGGGACATATGCGTAATAGCTACCTATGGAACCGATGTACAGATCAACGCCACGCACCTTACCCGGACCTCCTTGAATATGAGGGGGTCCATGGGGTCTTGTAGGGCAGACTATATGGCCGCACAAAAACTAATGGTAACTGGTATTTTTCCTTCTGAACACTATACGGATTACTATGATTTTAAAGACATCAATCAGGCTTTTGAAGATTCGATAAAGGCAAATAATATGAAGGCCGTTGTAAAAATGAACTGATAACTTCAGTGTTCTTGTTCTGGCGTACAACCTAATATTAAAAAAAATCTAGCATTAAGGATTATGCACAAAATATTTATTACCGGAGGTACCGGCTGTATAGGATCGGTCACTATTTATAAGCTTCTACAATCAAAGGAAGTTGAAAAAATTGTTATAGCAACACGCTCCAACAATACAGACCCATTAAAATTATGGCTCCCTGCCGAGTTGGATTCCCGTTTGGAGTTCGTTACCTTGGATGTTTCCAATTACAAAGAGATTGAAAGGGTATTGTTCCAAGTAGATCCCACGCACATTATTCATTTAGGGGCCTACCAAAGTCCGGATTGTTCCCGAGATCATATTGGTGGCATGGAAATAAATACCGGAGGTACAATGGCGCTTTTTGATGCTGCTGAAAAATTAACCAAGCTTAAACGGTTTGTTTTTGCAAGTTCGGCCGCAGTCTATGGAATGCGCTCCATGTATCCCCAAGATATCATTAATGAGGATGTTCCCTTGGCCCCACCAAACCATTATGGTATCTGGAAATTATCTGGCGAACACTTGGCACGTCTTTTTCACGATAACACCAAGATACCCACGGTTTGTTTAAGGTTGAACACTACTTATGGAAAGGGACGGGACAAAGGAAAAACCTCTGCCCCCACCAATGCCTTAAAGGCCATTGTCCTTGGACAGGCGGCAGGAAAGGTAATCCCCTTTGAAATGCCGTATCAGGGACGGGAAAACTATCATTTTGTTGAAGATGTGGGGGCTCAATTCGCCGCCTGTGCATTACAGCCCTACGAAGGCTTTGGAGCCTTTAACATACAGGGGGAAACAATACCGATTACCTCCTTCCTGGATATTGTAAAAGAACAAGCTACCGCATTGGGTATGGAGAAATATGTATCCCTATCCGTAACCGATGGTGCTCCGCCCAACCTGTTCGTTTGCGATTTGGATCACAGTAAAATTGCAGGTACATTCAAAGATTTGCCATTGACCGATATAGCAGAGGGAATACGGATTTCATTGGTTGAGTTCAAAGCTATGGCCGAAAAAGGCATATTAAAATATTCTACTGCAGCCTCATGAAAGATATAGGAATAGGATTTATTGGAGCGGGAGATATAGCTGATCTACATGCAGAGGCCATTAATAGTTTGCCAGGTACCCAACTTGTGGGACTTTGGAACAGAACCTTTGAAAAAGGGGCAAAAAAAGCCAAGAAATTCGGTTGTAAGACCTATAAAACAGAAGATGAACTGTTTCAGGACCCCAAAATCGATGCCGTTTTCATATTGACCAATATGGAGACCCATTGCGATTATACCATTAGGGCGGCAAAAGCGGGAAAACACATTTTGGTAGAAAAGCCTGCAGCCTCCAGTATTGCTGAACTTCAACTCATGACGGAAGCGGTTAAGACGGCTGGTGTTAAATGTATGCCAGTCCATAATTATATCTATGAATCAGGGATAAAAAGGACGAAATCCATGATCGATACTGGTAAATTGGGGGCTATTTCCCAGTTCTACATGATGTACAATATACATCATGCCGAAGATGTCAGGGCCCGCTATCCTGGGGTAATCCGTCAAATATTGACACACCATAGCTATACTATGTTGTATTTGGCAGGACAACCTAAAACCATATCCTGTCTAAAACATACCGTTGATACCACTATAGCCCCACAAGAAAATGTGGCTATGGCCAATATACAAATGCAAAACGGTACCTTAAGCCATTTATCGGCTAGTTTTGCCAACGATGATCATGCGGGTGATCCCTGGACTTGTATTATAAAGGTTATTGGCACAAAGGGAAGTACGCGTTACAGCTATCGGGATTGGGTAATCAATGATCGTAATGGGGCCCATTCCCAAACGTACCAGTGTTATCCTGAATCCATAAAGAATACGGCAACCCATTTCATCAACAATGTTCTGCGGAATAATGAAGCCCCACTTTCAAGCCTTGAAGATGCCATTACATGCCAGCGAATTATAGAGGCTTGTGAAAAATCTGAAAAAGAGGGAATACACGTGAATATCAATTAATTATATACCAAAAAAAAGATGAATATTAACAAAAACGTTGCAAGGGGAAAGTTGTTTTTAATGCTTTTCCTAGTCCTTGGATTTTACAGTTGTAGTAAAGAGGAAGACAACACTTTAAAAATTTCCCCTAATTCACATATTGTACTAGTGGGTAGCAATTTAGGATCACGTATGATGAACTTCGGACATTTCGAAACTGAAATGCAACTTCGTTTTCCCAATGATTCCTTGTATATCCGCAATATGTGCGATGGCGGTAATACGCCCGGTTTTAGGCCGCATTCTTCACGGAATTCGCCATGGGCCTTTCCAGGTGCGGAAAAATTTGAGCACGAATCGGGACAAGCCATACATTTTGAGGATGATGAAAACGGACGCAGATCGGGCCCAATAGGTCATTTTCCTTCTCCAGATGAATGGATTACTAGCTTGAAGGCCGATATTATCATCGGATTTTTTGGGTATACCGAATCCTTTGAAGGACCAGAGGGAGTGGATAATTACAAGGAAGAATTACGGGCCTTTATCAAGCACACGCTCAATCAAAAATATAATGGTTCCACTCCTCCGCAGTTGGCCCTTGTTTCACCTATTGCCTTTGAAGATCTTTCAGATAAGATGGATCTACCGGATGGAAAAAAGGAAAATGGGAACCTTGAACTTTATACGGCTGCCATGAAGGAAGTTGCAGCTGAAGAGGGTGTCCTTCTGGTGGACGCCTATGAACAGACCAAGGAATGGTACCAAACGGAAAGTACGGATTTGACCCAGGATGGATTTCAGTTGAACGATTTCGGATATCGGAAGTTTGCCAAATTGTTGGCCGATAAAGTTTTCGGGTCTAAAGAAATTAAGTTGGAAGAAAACCGTGAATTGGTAAATGAAGCTGTAAATGAGAAAAACTGGTTCTGGCATAACGATTTTAAGATCCCGAACGGGGTACATGCCTATGGAAGGCGTTATGACCCATTTGGTCCGGATAATTACCCTTATGAAATTGAGAAGATAAGGCAGATGACCGCCATAAGGGATACGGCTATTTGGCAAGCCCTAGAGGGTAAGAAAATGGATTTGGCCAAAAGTGATGCCAAAACCAGAACATTGCCCGAAGTAAAGACCAATTATAAGCCTAGCAATAAAAATGGAACACCGGAATATCTGTACGGCCAGGATGCACTGGACAAGATTAAACCGGCACCGGGCTATAAAGTGGAACTTTTTGCTTCAGAAGTGGAATTTCCCGATCTAGCCAATCCAGTGCAAATTTCCTTCGACAATAAAGGAAGGTTATGGGTAGGGGTAATGCCCAGTTATCCACATTACAAACCGGGTGATAGTAAACCCAATGATAAGTTATTAATATTTGAGGATACCGATAATGATGGTAAGGCGGATAAGCAAACTGTTTTTGCGGACGGACTTCATCTTACTATAGGATTTGAATTTGCACCAGAAGGAGTATATGTTTCCCAAGGTACCAACCTGGTATTGTTAAAGGATACTGATGGTGACGACAAGGCCGATGCAAAGGATATTATTTTAAGTGGTTTTGATGACCATGATACCCACCACGCCATTAGCGCTTTCACAGCAGATCCTTCCGGGGCAATCTATATGGGTGAGGGAGTGTTTCTTCATACCAATGTGGAAACAGCTTATGGGACCGTTAGGGGTACCAACGGAGGGTTCTACAGGTATAGCCCACAAAGACATTATTTGGAGCGTACTGCGCAATTGCCCATTCCAAATCCATGGGGTATTGCGTTCGATGATTGGGGGCAACCGTTTTTTGAACATACGTCGGGACCCTCTGCCACTTGGATGATGCCCGGAACCATTGTGCCCAGGTACGGCGTAAGTTCGCCTTTACCGGAAAACCTTATAGAAAAAGACCATTTAGTGAGACCCACTTCAGGATTGGAATTTGTGTCGAGTAGACATTTTCCTGACGCGGCTCAGGGCAATATGTTGATTGCCAATACAATTGGGTTTTTAGGGATTAAGGAACATTCCATGGTAGATGACTCTAAAACCGCTGGTTATGTTAGTAAACATCAGGAGGATCTAATTTCTTCAAGCGATAAGAATTTTAGACCTGTAGATATGGAATTTGCCCCGGATGGCTCCTTGTATTTCATAGATTGGCACAATGTGCTAATTGGCCATATGCAGCACAATGCCCGTGATCCATTACGTGACCACGTTCATGGGAGGATCTATCGGATTACTTATCCATCCAGGCCCTTGGTAGAACCTGCCAAGATACTCGATGCCAACATTGACGAATTATTGGACAATCTTAAGCTTCCGGAATACCGTACCCGTTATAGGACCAAAAGGGAATTACGAGCAAGGGATGCCTCTGAGGTATTGTCGAAGTTAAAGACATGGGTAGCAAACTTGGATACCACAGACCCTAGATACGAACACCATGTTTTGGAAGCCCTTTGGGTTACATGGGGCTTGGATAAGGTTGACGGGGAATTGCTAAAACAAGTGTTGAATGCCAAAGATTTTAAGGCTCGGGCAGCTGCAGTAGGCGTTCTTCGCTATGCAGGACATCAAATTCCCGATCAGGCCGAACTTCTTATGCAGGCAGCCAAGGATGACAATCCAAGGGTAAGGTTGGAAGCCTTGGTAGCAGCCTCGTGGTTGGGTAGGGATATTGGAATTCCCATAATCACAGAAGCTGGTAAAAAAGGTTTGGATAAATGGATGGAAAAACCATATGAATCGGCAATCGCCCATTTAAACGGGCACAAGGCGGGCGAAGAGCCCAAAGAGGTGATTAAAACGGATCTAAAGGGAAAGGATTTGGAATTATTGGTTGCCGGAAGGGAAATATATATGAGGGATGGTTATTGTGCCACCTGTCACCAAGC
>Ga0209344_10000796_pt1 | contig 48373 bp, 44 predicted proteins | sample Cruoilmetagenom6_FD_187293 | JGI IMG/M metagenome (GOLD analysis project Ga0209344, IMG submission 187293) | Oil polluted marine microbial communities from Coal Oil Point, Santa Barbara, California, USA - Santa Barbara Oil Seep Sample 6 (SPAdes)... | ecosystem: Environmental > Aquatic > Marine... | reverse complement strand
TTACGAAGTGTTGGGAGGTGAAAACCAGGGAATAAAAGCGTTGTATTTTGCATGGCGAATTATGCCATTTTACGCACTAATTTTCAGCTTTTTTTCCTTGCTAAAAGGGCTTAACTTAGTGGTATTCGGGCCAGAGGAACACAGCACTGGCTCGAGACCCATGCCGCGCCACTAAGTGATGCGGACGGCAAAATTACGATGTTGCTTGGTATTACCCGAGATATTACCGCGCGCAAAGAAGCCGAGAACCGTATCCAATACCTGGCGCATTTCGATGCACTCACTGGGCTACCGAACCGCCTCCAACTGAACAGCCATGCCAAGCACGTCATTAGTTTGGCGCAGCGGAGCCAAGTGCCGGTTACATTAATGTTCCTCGACCTCGATCACTTTAAGAACATTAACGATACGCTTGGTCACAGTGTAGGTGACGCCTTGCTGGTCGAGTTAGCCAAACGACTGCGTTTGGTGCTACGCGAGGAAGATATGGTGTCACGTCTTGGTGGGGACGAATTCATATTCTTGTTATACAGTGTCGATGCACTCGAAGCATCCCATGTGGCGCAGAAGCTGCTGGATGTTATCGCCGAACCCTGCAAAATAGAACAGTATGATCTGAACATAACCTGCTCAATCGGCATTGCACTTTATCCGGGTGATGGCGCGGATCTGGAAGCACTTTCCAAGAGTGCCGATTCCGCCATGTATCGTGCCAAGCACGAAGGCCGTCATGGTTACCGTTTCTTTACTGCGGAAATGCAGAATCGTTCGGCACGTCATCTGAAAGTGGTCAATGCACTACGCCAAGCGATTGACCGCAATCAACTTCAGATCTACTACCAGCCGCAGATATCCGCGCGCGACGGCCACATTATTGGGGCGGAAGCATTGCTAAATTGGACGCATCCAGTGTTAGGTTCAGTTTCGCCAGCGGAATTTATCCCCGCCGCCGAAGAAAGTGGGCTGATCCTGCCGATTGGGGTGTGGGTATTGAGACATGCGGTGCGGCAGGCAAAATCATGGATGCAGAATGGCTTGGCCCCAATGAGTATGGCGGTGAATCTTTCCGTAGTTCAGTTCCGCCATCCCGACTTGCCTAATCTGATAACGCGCATCCTCGACGAAGAGGGCTTGCTGCCAGAATATCTGGAGCTGGAGCTGACCGAGGGTGTAGCGATGCACGATCCGCAAAAGGCAATTGCCGTAATGAACAAGCTACACGAGCGTGGCGTGCGCATGTCGATCGATGACTTTGGTACCGGCTTTTCATCACTGAGCCACCTGAAGAAATTTAAGGTGTATAAACTCAAGATCGATCAGTCTTTCGTGCGCGACATCTGCACCGATCCGGAAGACAGAGCTATAGTAAGTGCTGTTATCAATATGGCGAAGAGCCTTGGGCTGAAAACTATTGCCGAAGGAGTGGAAACAGCAGGACAGCTAGCGTTCCTGCTGGAACAGGGTTGTGATGAGTTGCAGGGCTATTATTATTGCAAGCCATTGCCAGCCGACCAGTTCGAAGAGTTTGCTCGATCAAATGCCTGATAGAGTCTCAAGCTCAGTCAACTGTTTAACCTTATTATTTCCTACGAAAATACACACGTAAACTTTCCGCTGCCGAAATGATATTGAAGTATTTGGATTGTGATTTTTCCGTTCGACTCAATTGATTCAAGGGCACCTCTAAAAATCGCAATTTTGCGAGCAGCGCACTTTGCGGCTTGCCTGTTTACCCCGTTTGTCACAATACGGTGATACTCGTAAAAAATTATCACTGACATATCAATTATATGCTGCGCTCAAATTTTTTACTTGTGCCTATGCTTGCATAGAAACTTGAATTTTTAGATGCGCCCTCAAATTTGGATTGCGATCGCAATTACCCAGTAACGCGCGAATTTTCCTAGCGCCATGAATAATGCAGCGTGCCATGGATTAAGCCTTAGCCATCCGGCAGTAAGACACAGCGCATCACCAAGTAAGGGCACCCAGGAAAGCAGCAATGCAGGTGTGCCATAGTGCTGTATTTTCTCCACATGTTTAAGTTTATGGGTTTGAGGGAGTAATCGACCCATACCGAATGACACCATACCTCCTAGCGTATTGCCGAGAGCACTTAGCAAAAGTGCAGGCCAAAATAATTCCGGGTACACTTTCAGCACACTGATCAGTACAACTTCAGAACCACCGGGAAGCAAGGTGGCGGCGAGGAAGCTGCTTATGAAAAGCGATAGCAGACTGGTAGATTCAGTCATGCTCAGAAAATGGGTAGGCTCTGTTAAAACCACCTTTCCTGCGAAAAGTGAATAAAAGACTGATTAAAACTTGATCGCCGAAAAAATCTTCTTCGCCAAATTACCGGTTGCTTCAAGCGGGTTTGCGCGAATCACTTGTTCCTGTTCAGCCATCATCAGAAACAAGCCGTCCATTGCCTTGCGTGTAATGTAGTCATCCATCTTGGTATCACGTTCGTCTATCAAACCAAACTGCGCGCCCTTTCCAGCGAACTGATCATAGGTCTCTGCGAGCTTTACTTTCTGCATCGAAGTTGCCACGATAGGTTTAAATTTTCCGGTCAGCGCAGTTTCAGTGTTTTTGCGGAAATATTGCGTGGCGGCATCACTGCCACCTGTGAGTATGCCTTTGGCATCTTCTACGCTCATTTTATGGACTGCACCGACTAGCAGGTCTTTTGCTTCAGGCACCGCTGCTTCGGCGGCCCGATTTATAGAGGTAGTCAAGTCGTCGGCATACTTTCCCATGCCAAATTTACGTAATAAGCCATCCGCCTTTTGCAGGCTTTCTGGCAGAGGAATGCGCACCTTGTCGTTACCGAGGTAACCATTCTCTTTGGAAAGATTGGCCACGGCAGTTTCTGCACCTTGAATGAGGGCTTGCTTCAAGCTGTCAATCTGATCATTGTTGCTAAAACTGGCCAAATTTGTCGCAGATTTTTCAGCTCTAGTAGTTACTGGTGTGCTGCTAGAGGCGGCAGGTTCTGAGTTTTGTGCGCTAGGCTTGCCAAAATTATCAATTCCTTTGTTGATTAAGTCACCAAAATCAATGGCATGAGCATGGCTGGTAGAAAGCGTGATAAAGGCAAATAAAATGCTTTGAATCATATGTCGAGGCATCATGGTATTTCTCCTTTAATGAGGTGGTTTAAAATTTGACATTAAACTGTTGTGACGTTTTTGGGAAGCACTCAGATTGAGTATCGAGTATATTATTACCAATGTGGTAAAAGCGTGTTGGTGGGGATGCATAATTCTCCTGCATTGTAATACTGAATTAGTGTATGCATGTAATCATTCATGCCTGCCACATTTTGTGCAGAGCCACCAAATCAACTCGGAGTCAAAATGAGCGAACCACTATTGATCGCTAAAAATAACAATCAAGAACTTTTTCTGCTACCGCAAATGGCCAATCGCCACGGACTGGTAGCAGGTGCGACAGGAACTGGCAAAACTGTCACTCTGCAAACACTGGCGGAATCCTTCAGTTCTATTGGTGTACCCGTATTCCTTTCTGATGTCAAGGGAGATTTGTCCGGTTTGAGCAAGGCAGGTGGTAACAATCAAAAAGTTGCCGAAAGAGTCGCGCAACTCGAGCTGGAAAATTTTGTACATCGCGCCTATCCTGTGACGTTCTGGGATGTATTCGGAACCATGGGCCATCCGCTGCGTGCCACTATTTCTGACATGGGGCCGATGCTCATTGGTCGCATGTTGAATTTGAACGAAGTGCAGCTGGGCGTACTGGCACTAGTGTTTAAAGTGGCCGATGACAGTGGGTTGTTATTACTTGACTTGAAGGATCTGCGCGCGCTGTTGCAGAATGTTGGTGACAATGCAGCAAATTTCACCACTGAATACGGCAACATCTCCACCGCCAGCATCGGTGCGATTCAACGCGGCCTGCTGCAAATTGAAATGCAAGGCGGCGAAAGTTTTTTTGGTGAGCCGATGCTCAATATTGCCGACCTGATTCAGACCGATGCTAACGGCTACGGCATGATTAACATTCTGGCCGCCGACAAATTAATGTCTTCGCCCAAAGTATATTCCACTATGTTGCTGTGGTTACTTTCCGAGTTATTTGAGAATCTGCCAGAGGCGGGTGATCTCGCCAAGCCCAAGCTGGTATTCTTCTTCGACGAAGCGCATTTGTTGTTCAACGATGTCCCTGAAGCACTGCTCGATAAAATTGAACAAGTGGTACGTCTGATTCGGTCCAAAGGCGTAGGTGTGTATTTCGTCACTCAAAACCCCGCAGATGTGCCGGACAAGGTGCTGGGTCAGCTCGGCAACCGCGTGCAGCACGCGCTACGTGCCTTTAGCCCAAGAGACCAGAAGGCTGTGAAGGCAGCAGCTGAAACCATGCGTGACAATCCCGATCTGGATGAAAAAGTCGCCATTACTACGCTGGGCGTAGGCGAAGCACTCGTTTCATGTCTGGACGAAAAAGGCCGCCCGAGTATTGTTGAACGTGCATTAATTGTTCCGCCACAGGCTCAAATCGGCCCGATTAATGAAGTAGAACGCAAAGCCGTTATTCAAAATTCGCTACTTGTTGGGCACTATGAAAAAGCAGTGGATCGCGACTCGGCTTACGAAATTATCAAGAAACGTGCCAGCAATAAGGCCGCAGAAGGCGCAATTGTACCGGCTGCTGATCCAACGCAAGCAGAGACGAATAGCGGCGTTGGGTTCGGTGGGATATGGGGAAGTATATTTGGCGGCAGTACATCAAGAAGTCGTGAAGGTGTAGGTGAGGCGTTTGCCAAGAGTGCTGCCCGTGCCATTGGCTCAACAGTTGGGCGGCAAATTATTCGTGGCGTACTTGGTTCGATTTTTGGCGGTAAACGGTAAGTCTCATCGTGTAGTAATTTCGCATCATGGTTAGCCGAAACAAAAGCAAGCGTAATAATGAATTTAACGGGCGACTCTAATTTTTTAGGGTGCCCTTATTTTTTTCGCGGCATATATAGGTCAGTAATACTACCTTCGGCAATTTCCGCTGCGAAGCCGATAGTTTCCGACAGCGTGGGGTGCGGGTGGATAGTCAGGCCGATGTCTTCCATGTCCGCACCCATTTCCAGCGCAAGCACTGTTTCGGCGACCAACTCACCCGCGTTGCTGCCCACGATGCCTGCGCCGAGAATACGTTTTGTTTGCGGGTCATACAGCAGCTTGGTAAGCCCTTCTCCACGTCCCATCGACAATGCACGGCCGCTTGCTGCCCACGGGAAAGCTGCCTTCTCATAGGTGATGCTCTGTGCTTTAGCCTGCGTTTCGGTCAGACCCATCCAGGAAATTTCCGGATCGGTATAAGCCACAGACGGAATAGTAAGCGCGTCAAAGCTGGCTTTATGCCCGGCAATAACTTCCGCAGCCACTTTGCCTTCATGCGTTGCTTTGTGCGCCAGCATGGGGTCGCCAACAATGTCGCCGATAGCATAGATATGTGCCACATTGCTGCGTTGTTGCTTATCCACAGGGATGAAGCCACGCTCATTGACTACGACACCTGCTGCTTCAGCGTTAATTTCGTGACCGTTTGGACGACGTCCAACGGCGAGCAGCACACGGTCATATAGTTGTGGCTGCGGTGCATTGTCACCTTCAAAGGTGACATTCAAACCTTCCGCTCTTGCCTCAATTTTGGTGACCTTGGTCTTCAAGTAAATGGCTTCGTAACGTTTTTCGATGCGCTTGTGTAATGGACGCACAAGATCGCGGTCAGCACCAGGAATCAGGCCATCGGCCAATTCGACTACAGAGATTTTGGAGCCTAGCGCGTCATATACCGTGCCCATCTCCAAGCCGATGATGCCTCCGCCAATAATCAACATGCGCTCAGGAATATCCTGCAACAGCAATGCGCCAGTGGAATCTATCAAACGCGGGTCATCGTACGGAAAGTCGGGAATGCGCGTCACGCTGGAGCCTGTTGCAATAATGGCATTATCAAACGTGATGGTTTTGCTGCCGTCGCTGGTTTCAACTGTGATGCTGTTAGGCGAGCTGAATTTCGCCACACCGTAAACTATTTGTACTTTGCGCTGCTTGGATAATGCGACTAAGCCGCCGGTTAGCGTGGCGATAATGCTTTCCTTCCAGTTGCGAATTTTATTAATATCGATTGTGGGTTTGCTAAAAGTGACACCATGATGCGAAATTTCATCTGCTTCGGTGATGGTTTTGGCGACATGCAACAGCGCCTTCGACGGGATGCAGCCTACATTAAGACATACTCCACCCAGTTTGGAGTCGCGTTCAATTAGTATTACCTGTTTGCCCAGATCAGCAGCGCGGAAAGCTGCGGTATAGCCACCGGGACCGGCACCCAAGACAACTATTTCAGCGTGAAGGTCACCTTTTCCAAAAGCAGCAGAAGCTGGGATAGCAGGTTCAGGCGTTGAAGATGACGTAGTAATATCTGGTGCCATAGATGTCGTTCCTTCTGCCTCCGCTCTTTCTGTATCAGGTGAGGAAGTTGGCTTTTCCTCCGGCAAAGAGGGAGAGGAAACAACTGAAGTGGATTGAGGAGGTGAAGAGATTGGCTCTTCCTCTTTAACTTCCGCTGCTGTCTCTGTTTCTAACATTAAAATCAATTCGCCTTGGTTGACCTTGTCACCAATCTTGATCTTTAATTCCTTTACTACCCCTGCAGCGGGGGAAGGTATATCCACCGTCGCCTTGTCGGTTTCCAATGTAATCAGTGATTGCTCAGCTGTCACGGTCTCGCCTATGTTTACCATTACTTCGATAATAGTTACATCCTTAAAGTCACCAATGTCCGGCACGTTAACTGCGAGGGTTTGTTTCATAATTTTCTTCCGTGTTCATTTCAGGCAAGTGTATTTACACTTAATCTCTTGGTGAGAAATGTTTCTGCTAACTTCTTATCTGTCCGCTGCCCAGTACAATAAATTTCTGTGAAGTTAATCCTTCCAACCCTACCGGGCCGCGCGCGTGAATCTTGTCAGTGGAGATGCCGATTTCTGCACCTAATCCATATTCAAAGCCATCTGCAAATCGAGTTGATGTATTAACCATCACAGAGCTTGAATCTACTTCGCGTAAAAAACGCATCGCCTTGGTGTAATTTTCAGTCACAATGCTGTCGGTGTGCTGTGATCCGTAGGTGTTTATATGCGCAATAGCATCATCCAGTCCGGCCACTACACGCACGCTCAAAATCGGCGCAAGATATTCGGTGCGCCAATCTTCTTCTGTCGCAATTGCCATTTGAGCAACCAATTTACAGGCGGCCTCGTCACCACGCAGCTCAACGCCCTTGCCGAGATATGTTTTACATAATTGAGGCAGCACTTGTGCCGCCACACTGGTTGCCACCAACAGGGTCTCCATGGCATTACACACCCCATAACGTTGAGTTTTTGCGTTATCGGCGATACGGATGGCTTTTTCCAAATCAGCCTCGTCGTCGATATATACATGGCAGATACCGTCCAAATGCTTTATAACCGGCACACGTGCGTCTTTAGAGATGCGTGCAATTAGGCTTTTCCCGCCACGCGGCACGATCACGTCCACATATTCATGCATAGTAATGAGTTCGCCTACTGCTGCACGGTCGGTGGTGTTGATTACCTGCACCACAGTCTCCGGCAAGCCAGCTTCGCGCAGTCCTTGCTGCACGCATGCCGCAATTGCCTGGTTGGAATGAATTGCCTCGGAGCCACCGCGTAAAATGGCAGCATTGCCGGATTTCAGACACAGCCCTGCGGCATCAGCCGTCACATTAGGGCGCGATTCATAAATGATGCCGATAACACCAAGCGGCACACACATTTTACCAACTTGGATGCCGGAAGGACGATATTTCAAGTTGCTAATCTCGCCAATGAGATCCGGCAGGGCAGCTATCTGTAATAGACCTTCCGCCATGCTGAGCACGGTTTTTTCAGTTAGGGTGAGGCGGTCGATGGAGGCTGCATCCAGCCCGTTTACACGCGCAGCGGCGGTATCCTTGGCGTTCGCTGTAATAAGTTGTGCAGTGCTGCTCAGGATAGCAGCAGCAATTTTTTCCAGGGCACAATTTTTTGCCGCAGTACCTGTTTGCGCCATAATGCGCGAAGCGGCGCGTGCCTCATGCCCAACCTGTTGCATGTATGTTTTTATGTCATCCATTTCTACCTCATCATTCAAGTTGAGCTCGTGCATGGGAAAAACACAACGAAACTCATCATCATTGTCAGCACGTCCATCCCATTTCCGAGCATTTTACCATTGCACTTAAGTTAAAATGCGCACCTTGTATATCAGGAGTCTGCCATGTCTGACATTCTACAAAAAATTCTCACTGTTAAGGCGCAAGAAATTGCTGCCGACAAAGCCCATTGCTCATGGGAAATTATGCGCGCCGAAGCGGAACAAGCCTTACCCACTCGTGATTTTGTCAAAGCCATTCGCAGCAAAGTGACAGCAGGTCAGCCCGCAGTGATAGCCGAAATTAAAAAGGCCAGTCCTAGCAAAGGCGTGTTACGCGCGGATTTCCGCCCCGCGGAAATTGCCGCCAGTTATGCAAGTATTGGCGCGGCCTGCCTGTCCGTGTTAACCGATGCGCAATTCTTTCAGGGCAGTGCCGAGTATTTGCAAGAAGCGCGGATCGCTTGTTCAATCCCGGTACTACGCAAGGATTTTATGGTGGACACCTACCAGATTTATCAGGCTCGAGCGTTAGGCGCGGACTGCATTCTGCTGATTGCGGCAGCATTGAGCTTGGCTCAGATGCGGGAATTTGAGGCTTTGGCGCACAGCTTGGGGCTAAGCGTGCTGGTAGAAGTGCATAATAAATCGGAATTGGACCAGGCATTGCAACTCACCACCCCGCTCATCGGCATCAACAACCGCAACCTGCGTACTTTTGAGGTGAAGCTGCAAACTACGCTGGATTTATTACCGCACATTCCACAAGAACGAATGGTGGTAACTGAAAGCGGTATTCTTCGAACAGAAGATGTACAACTGATGCGCAGCAATCACGTCAATGTTTTTTTGGTAGGTGAGGCATTCATGCGGGCTGCTGAGCCAGGCGTTGCATTAGCGCGGCTGTTTGCGTTGTGATGCTTGTGCGCACGCCCATTATCCCCTGATACTGCTTTCGCAACTGTATTGAAATAGTCAGCGAACAGATTATTTTGGAGCTGCGAGCCTGCGCTTACGGCCAACAGAGGCGTCACAAAAAAGTCGCTGGCTTGGCAAATGGTCAGTGCGGATAGTTTTACAGGTGCTGATATTGATGAATATCGCCAGCATCTCATCAATAAAAAACGGGCACCACAAGGTGCCCGTTTACGATCAAACTATTAACCCTCTTGCGAGGATAATAATTTAGAACGCGTGTTTCATACCCACTGAGAATGCAGAAGGATCGTTACCCATAGCAGCAACGCTAGTGGAAGAACTAGCACTGTTAAAGCCAAGTTGGTAATTGGAGTTTCTATCATTTCTCAAACGGGTGTACAACGCATACAGCGTAGTCTGCTTGGTCATTTTGTGATCGAAACCGACTGTATACTGCTGGGCGCCAGTTTTATTGGCTTTACCAGCATTACCACTGACATCGGCAAACGCTAATTTAAGCGCGTCATCTGTAGTCACGTTGTATTTGGCGGACAGATAGTATGCCGTGGAGCTGCCAGGGCCATTGGAATTCTTGATGTTTTCAAGAGCACCATTTAACGCGAACAGGTCAGTAGCGTAACCAACGCCACCTTTCCATGCTTTTGTGTTAAATGAGCCATTGCTCAGCTCATTGCTCATGCTTTGATAGGCTACAGTTGCATAAATTGGACCAGCATCGTACATGGCAGCGACCGATGCACCTTCATTTGTGTGATTGATGCTGTTACCTGGGTTTAGCCCAGCTGGGGAATTCTGCCCGGGTGCTGTACCACCTTGATCACCGAAATAAGAACCTGCCACACTGAAGCCGGAATAATTCAAGCTATTGAAACCAACGGTGTTGCTAGTACGAGCATCGTGACCGTTACCCATCAGGCTACGGTTATCAGCAATGGTATTATGGAACATGTCCATGCCGCGGGTAGCTAATTTATAGGGTGTATCGAAACGACCTAGTCTTAACGTACCTGCGGTGTCGCTTTTCAATCCAGCGAAGGTATCACGTTGGGCAAGGCGTGTAGCAGAGCGTGCGTTTTGTGTGCCGCCATTACCTGATCCAATCGCAATTTGACTTTCTATTTGCCAGATTGCGGACAAACCACTACCTAAGTCTTCTGAACCCTTCAATCCAAAGCGTGATGCATTAGAGCCGACCCCTTGGCTATCCCTGGTTCCATCATTGTCTATGACGTCATAGGATACGTTTGCTTGACCGTAAATGCTAACATCGGCAATCGCTGCTGAGGTCGCAAATACACCCGCGACGGCTAGAGCAACCAAACTCTTATTCATGTTCATTAGTGTTCTCCTTGATTTACTAAATTGGTTTTCCGGGAAAACCTCTCAAACTTAATCCACTTGTGAGAAGTCAGGGCACATTTTGACAGAGAGCTTTAGAGTTAAGCAAGGTGTGTGTTGTATTATCGCAACATAAATATAATCTAAAAAATCCTCTGATTTGATTTAGAGGGCAAAATTTGCAATAGAAAAATTCTTCTAAAAGATACTTCTAGTGTTGATAGCATTCATCATTAATGCAACCTAACGTTTCGAGGTTCATTCGAACCCAACGATAAACTTGATGAGGCTTGATTTGCTAGGCTTCCTACGTCAGCGTCCTGACGTCAAGTTGCTGAGCTTGTACGAAGAAGCGCTGTACATGACGCTTGATCATTTTCATGACATTTCCTGGATCAGCAATGTCAGTTCGTCCAGCGCGCCCGGTGTCACAGCCCAAAAGACTTGCCACAATCGGTTGGCGTAATTGATTTATGTGGCGTTCGCCGTGATTTATTGGCGCATAACTGCGATGCTGTTTTTTCATGTTAAAGACTTGATAGCAGCCTTCGTCCCGGAGCAGGTTCGCCGCCAATTATGGAAGTTCTATCGTTTTTGTGCCATGATCCATTGTTGCTTTCTGAGTTGTTTTGGGTGTTTGTCAGGCACCCATTGCTATACTCTTTTTGATGCCACTTTTATTATTGATGCCATTTCTATTGGTTTAATCAAATAACTAAATATTTTAATGGAGGGGTACTCCGAAAATTTAGTGATTTTAAAAAGCATCATAAATATATTGCTATATTACGTTTTTTTCGCTTGGGCTTTAAAAGCGCCCCTGAAAATTGTTGTTAAGGAGAGATTTAATGGTGAGTTTACAACCACCAGTTTGCGATTTCGGCTGGATGGCTCATGAATTTAACTTGCGGGGTGTGGATGGGAAGCGTTACACCCTGGAAAATGCATGCGGCAAGAGTGGGCTATTGGTGATGTTTATTTGCAACCATTGCCCCTATGTAAAATCCATCCGTGATCGCATAGTGCGGGATACACGCGAACTGCTGCAACATGGTATTAACAGCATTGCCATCATGTCGAATGACTCTGCTGAATATGTGGAAGACTCTTTCGAGAATATGCAGAAAGTGTCTCAGGAATACGCTTATTCATTTCCTTATGTTTGGGACGAGACACAGCAAGTTGCTAAAGATTATGGAGCAGTATGTACGCCAGATTTTTTTGGGTTTAATGCTCAACTGGAATTGCAATACCGTGGTCGACTGGATGCTTCGCGCAAGGAGGCGGTACCGGATGTGCCACGTGATTTGTTCAATGCCATGGTGCAAGTGGCGCAGACTGGCAAGGGACCGCTAGAGCAGATCCCCAGCATGGGTTGTTCCATTAAATGGAAAAGCGAAGCATAAACCTGAATTTATTTCGCTGAATGGAGTATCGCCCATTGAGCTGCGGCTTATAAATTTTACGAATTTTGCGGCTGCGATATTTGTACAGAGACGATAGAAGCCATGTTTTGCAGCAACAAACCCAATTTGACCCGCACCAGTCTGTATGTTTTATGTCGGTTAGCGCAATATGGTCGATACACGTCAGGTGGTTACAAAAAAAGTTGAACATCATGAAAGGCGATTGGCGTGCAGATATTGATACTCGGAGCCGGGCAGGTCGGTTCAACAGTGGCGGAGAGCTTGGTTGGAGAAAATAACGATATCACCATAGTTGATACTGACGCGGAAAAATTGCGTCTGCTACATGACCGCTTTGATCTACGCACCCTGGTGGGAAGTGCTTCCCACCCTTCAGTACTGGAGCAGGCTGGCATTGCAGATGTTGATATGTTGTTAGCCGTTACACAAAGCGATGAGGTTAATATGGTGGCCTGCAAGCTTGCCGCCAGTCTGTATAACACCCCGACCAAGATTGCTCGTATTCGCGCCGCAAATTATCTGGAACATCCCGAAATATTTAGTACTGATAATTTTTGTGTCGACTTTTCCATTTGCCCTGAGCAGATACTCACTGATTACATCTACAAATTGATTGAGTTTCCAGAAGCCCTGCAAGTGCTGGAGTTTGCTGGTGGCCGGGTGTCTCTGGTGGCGGTTAAGGCGTTTGAGGATGGGCCTTTGGTAGGACGGGAATTGCGTTACCTTCGTACCCATATGCCCAATGTTGAAACTCGAATTGCGGCAATTTTTCGTCAGGACAGGCCAATTATTCCGGAAGGCGGTACGGTGATTAAGGCAGGTGACGAGGTTTTCTTTATTGCTGCAACCGAAAATATCCGCACGGTATTGAAAGAGTGGCGCCATATGGATAAACCAGCCAAACGCGTGATGATTGTTGGCGGCGGCAATATCGGACGTAGGCTGGCGCGAGCGCTAGAGCGCGATTATCAGGTTAAGCTTATAGAACACAATAAGAAAGCGTGTGAGCGCTTGGCAGGCGAATTAACTCATACGCTGGTGCTGTGTGGCGATGGGACTGATGAGAACCTGCTGGCATCCGAACATGTAGCTGATGTGGACGTATTCTGTGCTCTGACTAATGATGATGAGAACAATATTATGTCTGCACTACTAGCCAAAAAATGGAGGGCACGTAAAGTGCTCTCATTGATTAACCGCAGTTCATATGTTGATTTGGTGCAGGGCGGAAAGATAGATGTGGCGCTATCACCGGCCCAGGTTACGATCGGTTCGTTGCTTGCCTACGTGCGCCAGGGTGATGTGGCAGTGGTGCATGCGCTTAGGCGCGGAGCGGCAGAGGCGTTAGAAATGGTGGTACATGGCGAACAACAATCGTCTAAAGTTGTAGGGCGACGCATAGATGAGATAGAGCTGCCCAAGGGGGCTACTATCGGCACGATAGTGCGCGGAGAGCAGGTGATCATGGGGCACCATGACACGGTGATTGAGGCGGACGATCATGTCATCGTATTCGTGATCAATAAAAAAATGATCAGTAAGGTTGAAAAATTATTCCAGGTCGGCCTGGGGTTCTTTTAATGCAACGCTCGCTGACCGTTATTCACGCGCTTGGCATGATGTTAATCATGTTCAGCGTCACGTATATCTTGCCTATTTGCACATCGCTGATTTATCAAGACGGTACATTGATAGACTTTACCTTGGCGATGGTAATGACTCTTGCGGTGGGCTGCCTGATGTGGCTGCTTACACGCCATAACAAAGGTGAACTCTCTATACGGCACGGTTATTTTCTGGTGGTGATGATGTGGACGGCGATGCCAGCTTTTGCGACTTTGCCGTTATTGCTACTGATCAATGGCCTGTCTTTCACCGATGCCTATTTTGAAACGATGTCTGGCATGACAACCACGGGCGCAACCGTGTTAACTGGCTTGGACGCTTTGCCACCCGCCATTAACTTGTGGCGGCACGAACTAAGCTGGCTGGGCGGCATGGGTATTATCGTGTTGGTGGTGGCGATTTTGCCCCTGCTAGGCGTCGGTGGTCGTCAATTATATAAGGCAGAAATGCCCGGTCCGATGAAGGATGCCGCCCTTGCTCCGCGCATTGCAGAAACGGCTCGTAATTTGTGGCTGGTATATCTCTGCATTACGGTGGTTTGCATCATATCGCTACACTTAGCAGGAATGTCTTGGCTAGATGCTATCTGTCATGCATTCACTACGGTAGGGTTAGGAGGTTTTTCTACGCATGACGCTAGTGTGGGATATTTTAATTCATCCACTATTGAACTCGTAATGACCGTATTCATGCTGCTGGCAGCAATGAATTTTGCGACACATTTTCTGGTATGGCGAAAAAAAAACCTGAAACTTTATCTGCTTGATACTGAGAGTCTCGGTACTGCAATCATGCTAGTAGTAAGCTGTTTTGCTATTGGTACATTTTTATGGTGGCAGGATATTTATCCGAGTTTATGGACGGCGCTGAGATATGCGAGTTTTAACTTGGTGTCAATCGCAGCTAATTGTGGTTTTTCCAGCACAGATTACAGCCTTTGGCCCATGTTTGCACCGCTGTGGATGCTGTTTTTAAGTTGTATTTGCGCCAGTTCGGGCTCTACTGGCAGCGGTATTAAAATGATTCGCACGCTCATTTTAATAAAGCAGGCGGGACGTGAACTTATCAAACTATTACACCCGGCCGCAGTAAACCCGTTAAAAATTGGCGGCCGCGTAGTGCCTGACAATATAGTATTCTCGGTGCTGGGCTTTATCTTTCTGTATTTCATGAGCATAGTCGCATTGACTTTTGCTTTGGTGATAAGTGGGTTGGATTTTTTATCTGCTTTTTCTGGGATAGTTGCCTGTATCAACAATGTTGGCCCTGCTTTGGGGATATTGGGTCCGGCAAGCAACTATGGGATATTGAATGATTTTCAGACTTGGGTATGTACCCTTGCCATGCTGATCGGACGCTTGGAAATAATTACCGTGCTGATTATTTTTACACCGCATTTTTGGCAGCGATAACTTGGTGTTTCTTAAATTTTGTGTGGGTAACACGCAAATTTATGAAGCATAGTTAGTTCACAGGGCAAATATTCATGGCACATCTTCAAATGAAATGGGCAGTGCTTCTGTGGCCAGGGATTCGGCTAATGTACTGCCTGGTGGCCCGTCTGAGGAATCCATAATTTATTGTTTTGTTAATGTATTACTGAATAACTAGGGCTAATGATGATATTGCAGAAACCTGTTATTTTGCTATTTGGCAAGAATGGCCAAGTTGGCTTTGAACTGCAAAAAACATTGTCGCGGTTTGGCTTGGTGCATGCCTTTGGCCGCCAAGATTGCGATTTGTCTAATTTATCGCAAATAAGAGAAGTTGTGCGTCAGCTGCGGCCCGATATTATTGTGAATGCTTCGGCATACACCGCAGTAGATAAAGCCGAAAGCGAACCACAAATTGCTTATCTGATTAATGCCGCTGTACCCAGTGTGCTCGCAGAAGAGGCTGCCTCTGTAGGCGCGCTGTTCGTGCATTATTCGACTGATTATGTGTTTGATGGCATGCAACCCGGGTGGTATCTAGAAGATGATGTCCCAAACCCTCAATCGGTCTATGGTACAAGCAAACTTGCGGGCGAGAGCGGAATTACAGCGGCTGGTTGCCGCAATTTGATATTCCGAACCAGTTGGGTATTCGGCGCGCATGGTGGAAATTTCGCCAAGACGATTCTTAGGCTTGCTAAAGAGCGCGAATCGCTCAGTGTAATAGCTGATCAGTATGGTGCTCCGACATCGGCACATTTAATTGCGGATGTTACCGCCCAGGTTGCTATTCAGTATTGGAATGAAGTGAACCGAGAAAGCTTTCCCTACGGCATCTATCATTTGGTGGCTGCCGGTGAAACAACTTGGTACGATTATTCCAAATACGTCATTGCTTATGCTGAGAAGGTAGGATTCGAATTACGTTTAAAATCGACTGCAATTGAGGCAATCTCCGGCATCGACTATCCATTACCTGCGCCACGTCCGTCCAATTCCAAGCTTGGTAGTGAGAAATTGCGGAACACATTTGGTCTAATTCTCCCAGATTGGCATCAAGACATGGCGCTTGTATTGGGGGAAATTATTAAGGTTTAAGCATTGCTGGTGTCTCTAAAAATCGAATTTTGTGAGCAGCCGCTTCGCGGCTTGCCTTCTTACTCAGTGTTGTCACAATACGACGTTACTCGAAAGAATTTATCGCCTACATATTAAACTATATGTGAGCGATAAATTCTTATTCGTGCCTTGCCTAGCTGCCTGTCGGACTTAAAGAATCGTAGCGAAAATTGAGCTGAGCGGTGATTTTTTAAGTCCGACAGGCTGCTACAAAATTGAATTTTTAGAGGCACCCTTATGACCGAGTAGAATTCAACGGCATTGATCCCGATGTTACAAGCAGTGGTGAAATAAGTATTTGAACGCACAGTGCCGCCCAGTGGGTATTCGATGGTAGTGTTGACTGACCTTGAATGCCAAAATCGCTAAGTGCCAAATTATTCGCCGGTGCGCACTAAACGCACCCGATATCCAGCACTGTTATGCTCGGAGCCGTAATCCACGTAGCCATAATCGAAATTGACTCCCCAGGCGTAAGAAGGCTCACCCGCCGCGGGCGGAGCCGACCAAAAGGGAGACCCTGGCGTTTCCGGAAATGCGACCGTATCAATCGCCGGGTTACAGCGGCTGGAATCCACAATGCTTGACAGCTCCTTTAAACTCGGGAGGCGCCATGGCTTGCCACTGGTTAAGGCTTCATTTTTAGCCCAGCTTTGTGCCTGATCTGAATTAAAAGCGGTTGCATTCCCACTGCAGACATTGTTTATGATCTTCATGCCTTCTGCGCAGCGCCGCCAGATGAGACCGGTAGTGCAGTCAGTGACTTCATTGCCGTCCGCCGAAATTACATATCGGGTCTGGGTTTGCGTATCTGGGTCGTCTAGCGAAGCCCCTACATCTGCCAGCGGCAGGGGAGTAATGGTTTTCATGGTCATGCTCCTGACATTAGTTAAAATAGATTCATACATCCTACTCTGACTATATAAAAAATTAAAAACGATTCCTCATTATATTTAATTTTGATCAGTAGTATCCGGTTAAATGAAAGGGTGAATAGCTAGCAGCCTGTCGGACTTAAAGGAAATCGGCCGCAAATTGAGCTGATCGGTGGCTATTTCGCCGCTTTCTTGGGCAATAGAACAACCATTATCCTGCAAAAGCATCAAGTTGGATAATCAGGCATTTCTCCGCAAGGTGAAAGCTCGCAAAATCTACCCTCGCTCAGCTCAATTTTCGCTACGATTCTTTAAGTCCGACAGGCTGCTAGAAGCCATGATTAACGCGGGATTTCAAGCAATATCAATGAATGGAGTCTCTGATAAACGGCTAATTGCGGTTCTCGAGATCTTCTGGTTTTTCCTAGGGAATATTGGAAGTCACTGTTCGCACATCACATGGGCTTCCTCTCCCGTCTATTATTCCATCGCGTATTCCATCGCGCCGCCTATCCCACGAAGGTAATCGCCTGACATACCAAGCACTGTGAAACTGAGAGGCAAAACGAGACAGGATATGGTTAGCCCCATTAGTGTGAAGCGGAATGGTATGCGATACATAGTAAACATGCACAAAATATACGCAAACACTTCACATATTGCTTTTTTTTAGTTAGGATGCACTCCTAACCTCTGTAGTGCATCTTTCACTCAGTTTCACATTAAATCAGTTGTATCTTTAACTTCTAAATTATAAAGCGAGATTAATTATGAGTGAGCACATCCGTTATGTTACCGACTCAACCTTTGACGCCGATGTACTGCAAGCACCGCTACCAGTACTGGTAGACTATTGGGCGGAATGGTGTGGTCCATGCCGTAGTATCGCTCCGATTCTGGAAGAGATCGCCAAGGAATATGCCGGACGCATGACCGTAGCTAAAATGAATGTAGATGAAAACCAGCAAACTCCACAGAAATATGCAGTTCGTGGTATTCCCACGCTCATGCTGTTCAAGAACGGAAATATCGCAGAAACCAAGGTCGGCGCGTTATCCAAATCGCAGCTCACCGAATTTATTGACAGTCATATTGAAATAATTTAGAATTATCTGTCAGCAAGCTTAATCGCTGACAGATCCTGCTGCACCATACTCACAAACCCTGATACTCAAGATAGTTAATTCAAGCGGCATCCGCGCGCAAACTGTAATACCTCCCTGAGCAGGTTCCTTCAACTTCGTAATATCATCCATCCTTAAATATGCATTTATCTGACCTCAAGACCAAACACATTACTGAGCTGGTGGGCATGGCAACAACTAACCGGATCGACAACGCTAACCGCATGCGCAAGCAGGACCTAATTTTCGCTTTGCTAAAAAACCAGGCAAAAAAGGGCGAGAGTATTTTCGGCGAAGGCACACTGGAAGTATTACCCGACGGATTTGGCTTTCTGCGCTCACCGGATATTTCTTACTTGGCGGGTCCGGATGACATCTATGTTAGTCCAAGTCAAATCCGTCGTTTCAATCTACATACTGGAGATTCGATCGAAGGTGAGATCCGCACCCCCAAAGAAGGGGAACGTTACGTTGCCTTAGTAAAGGTGGACAAGGTTAATTCCGAGGCTCCGGAAAATACGAAGAACAAAATATTGTTCGAAAACCTGACACCATTGTTCCCAACTAAGCAAATGACACTGGAACGAGACATCCGCGCCGAGGAAAATATTACGGGTCGCATTATTGATATTGTTGCTCCCATTGGCAGAGGTCAGCGCGGGTTGCTGGTAGCTTCGCCAAAGTCTGGCAAAACCGTGATGTTGCAGCACATCGCCCACTCCATTGCAGCAAACAATCCGGATGCACATCTGATTGTTCTGCTTATCGACGAACGTCCCGAAGAAGTCACTGAAATGAGTCGCAGCGTGCGCGGTGAAGTTGTCGCATCTACCTTTGATGAGCCTGCCACACGCCACGTTCAAGTCGCCGAAATGGTGCTCGAAAAAGCTAAGCGCTTAGTTGAGCATAAGAAAGATGTAGTCATCCTTCTGGATTCCATCACGCGGCTGGCGCGTGCCTACAATACAGTTGTTCCGTCTTCCGGCAAAGTGCTTACTGGCGGTGTTGATGCTAATGCCCTGCAACGTCCTAAACGTTTTTTCGGAGCGGCCCGTAACGTTGAAGAAGGCGGTTCACTTACCATTATCGCCACGGCGCTAGTGGATACCGGTTCTCGCATGGATGATGTGATTTACGAAGAATTCAAGGGCACCGGTAATATGGAAATTCATCTTGACCGACGCATGGCAGAGAAACGCATCTACCCAGCCATTAACATCAATCGTTCCGGTACACGCAGGGAAGAGTTGCTGATTAAACCGGATATCCTGCCCAAAATTTGGGTACTGCGCAAACTACTCTACCCAATGGATGAATTGGAATCAATGGAATTTCTACTGGATAAAATTAAAGCGGCTAAGAACAACGCTGATTTCTTCGATTCGATGCGCCGCTAAGATTTCAAAAGTCTTAGTCCTCATATTTATATGCCATGTGAGCTCAGCATAATCGAGCCCTGAAAATAGGACGCAAGCTATATTAATCCTGCAGAAATGTGGCAGCTTTAATATAGCTTGCAGCTTTACTTCCCGATACTACAGCTGAGCTGGCGTGCAGTCAGATTAGCGTTCTTCAGGTCTACTGAACACTCTCTCTTTGGGCCGAGGGAAATTTGCTTTTACGTCTACGGTATCGAATAGATTGCAGCCTTTGCGCAGATTATCTTCTTCTCGCTCCAATGCAAAAGTAGCCATCATTTTTGATGAATGGGTAGCCAAAACAATCGTCAAGCCAGGAAACTGTTCCTGCGCCATTTTTTTAAGCTGAGTAAGAAGTCGTTGTTGCCTGTCTTCGTGCAAATGAGCTTCAGGTTCGTCAATCACCAGAATTGTGTTGCGCGTCATATATGCGCCGAGTCGCACAAACAACTGCACCAGACTTTTTTCCCCATTGCTGAGTGAATCGAGTCGATGCACTTTTCCGTTGCGCACGACTTCAACCTCATGTGGATCTTTACGAACATCCTTGATCGTGGTAACGGTATCGGAAAAAACTCGCTCATTAACTAATTTTAGTGCGCGATCAAAACGTCCGTCATCAAGCCACTTCAACCAAACCAATAAGTTGTCGAGCGAGTCACGCCAATCGCCGCTTTCTGTGCCAAAAGAATATGAAGGTGCGTAATTCCAGTTTATAGGAGGAATAATAGCGCGATGCTGATCCGGATTTACTGGCACAACATTACGATCGGCCGAGAAATAAATGACTGTGGGCCAGTCCAGCATGCTTTCTTCAAAGCCACCAATTTTTTCACCCGTGGCTTCATCAATACCTGAAATAAAGTTTGTAATCCATTTATCATGCAGGCCAATTGTTGACCAAGTTTCCGCTTCATTGCGGCAGAAACCAAAACAATGCCACTGTTGAGCACTCACTTTGCTCAGCGCTGCTTCGTCCCACTGACTCAAGCTATTTTCCACCGCCAGCTGACCAGCAAGCAGGGATAGTACAGCAACTTGTTCATGGCCATTTTCACTGTAGTGAATACGAAAATCTAATTGTGCTCGCCCTGGGCCGTGGTCCAAGCTTTCCAGGTTAAAAGGTGAGTCGAAGCGACGATTATGAGCTGCGGCTAAATCCTGTGGCTTAGTAAAGCCTATCATTCCCACTAAGGCTGGAAACAGTTCCAGTATTGTTGTCTTGCCTCGGCCATTTTTGGAATGGAGCATAAAAAAATTGCATGACTCCCCATTATTATCAGTGAAGTTTATTATTTCAGGCTCCGTCTGGAATGGACCAATGCGGTCTATGGTCAGCCTCAACGGCGTAAATTCATATATCTGGAAGTTATCCATTGATTGTTTTCTCCTTGTGGCGATGGCCTGCACGATGTTGTAGTCATTCAGCAAGATGCCATGCACGCGAGCTGTTGGTTGGCCCAGGAACCGCCAGCATTCGCCCGTTCACGGCTAGCTTTCCGTACCGGACCTACCTAATGGAAAAACAAAAAATATTCTAGACTAAAGAGGATTGCTCAGTCAAGGTGATGTCAGATTGAGTGCCAAGATAGATGCAGGGATTGGAGGGGGCATACTTTGTAATATACGGTTTCACAGCAAGATGCAACCTTGAGGACGCCTCTAAAAATTCACTGGCACTGAAATCGAATTTGCTGTGCCTTGCGTTAATGCTTAAAATCAATGCAGGCAGGTTGGTAAAACTACCTATCGAGGTGACCGTATTTACTTGACCACAATACATCAAGTGTGTGGCGGTTCTGATTCGAAAAAAGCATTGGAACATCGACAGGGTTATTGTGCCTGCTGCAAGCTGAAGTGGGGAGAAAGACGTGTAACAACGTGGAGAATTAAGACAAATTGAAAAACAATCGTCAATATTGCATAAAATTTATCGTCATACATATGTGGTGCGCTCCATTCATCAGAAATTTTGGATTTTTAGAGGTACCCTTGAGTAACCGTACTTGAATTAATTGGATCGAATATGGCTTGGGGATACTTGAAATTTCAACCATTTGCCCAATCTACTAACTAACAATTTCTATTGAGGAGTCATTATGAGATTCGACAAATTTACGACTAAGCTGCAACAGGCGCTGTCTGATGCGCAAAGTTTGGCGGTGGGTAGTGACAATCAATTTATTGAACCGCAGCATTTGCTGCTGGCATTGCTCAATGATGCCGATAGTGGTGCGGCCTCACTACTTGCGCGTGCAGGTGGCAATGTAGTTCTCTTAAAAGAGACGTTGACGCAAAGTGTGGAGCATTTGACCAAGGTGGAAGGGCACGGCGGCGAGGTACAGGTTGGACGCGATCTCGCCAGCTTGTTAAACATCGCCGACAAGCAAGCGCAAAATCGCGGCGACCAATTCATTGCCTCGGAAATGTTTTTGTTAGCTCTAACGGAAGACAAGGGTGAATGCGGGCGTCTATTCAAGCAGCATGGTGTGGCCCGTGCGGCGTTGGAACAAGCTATCAACGCTGTGCGTTGTGGGCAAAACGTAGGTAGCCAAGAAGCTGAGGGTCAGCGTGAGGCACTGAAAAAGTACACTATGGACCTGACCGAGCGTGCGCGTCAAGGCAAGTTGGACCCGGTGATCGGACGTGACGATGAAATCCGGCGCGCTATTCAGGTTCTGCAACGCCGTACCAAGAATAACCCGGTTTTGATTGGTGAGCCAGGCGTAGGTAAGACCGCCATCGTGGAGGGTTTAGCGCAACGTATTGTCAACGACGAAGTACCCGAATCCCTGAAGGGTAAGCGCGTGTTATCGCTTGATATGGCGGCGCTACTGGCCGGTGCGAAATATCGCGGCGAATTCGAAGAACGTTTGAAATCTGTGCTGAAAGAAATAGCCATGGAGGAAGGACGCATTATCGTATTTATTGATGAACTGCATACCATGGTCGGCGCGGGTAAGGCTGAAGGTGCAATGGATGCGGGCAACATGCTGAAGCCAGCGCTGGCACGCGGCGAGCTGCATTGCATCGGCGCCACTACGCTGGATGAATATCGCAAATACATTGAGAAAGATGGTGCGCTAGAGCGTCGTTTCCAAAAGGTGCTGGTGGATGAGCCGACAGTGGAAGCAACCATCGCTATCCTGCGCGGCTTACAGGAAAAATATGAGTTGCACCACGGTGTGGAGATAACCGATCCGGCTATTGTGGCAGCGGCAGAATTGTCACACCGTTATATTACCGACCGTTTTTTGCCGGATAAGGCCATTGATCTGATAGACGAAGCCGCCGCGCGCATCAAGATGGAAATTGATTCCAAACCGGAAGTGATGGACAAACTTGACCGGCGCCTGATTCAATTAAAAATTGAACGCGAAGCAGTGAAGAAGGAAAAAGACGAGGCATCGAAAAAACGTATGCAGCTTATCGAAGATGAGATTGAAAAGCTGTCGCGTGAATATGCCGACCTGGAAGAAATATGGAAGGCAGAGAAAGGCTCGGCACATGGCACGGCACAGGTAAAGGAAGATATCGAACGCGTACGTGCCGAAATTACCCGGTTGCAACGTGAGGGCAAATTGGAAAAAGTAGCCGAGTTGCAATATGGAAAACTTCCACAACTCGAAGCGAAATTAAAAGAGGCGAACCAGGCTGAGGCAACCAAGCCCCAGAATCGTCTGCTACGCACGCACGTTGGCGCGGAGGAAATTGCAGAAGTAGTGAGTCGTGCCACTGGTATTCCCGTTTCCAAAATGATGCAAGGCGAGCGCGACAAATTGCTGCAGATGGAAGACAAGTTACACGAGCGCGTGGTCGGGCAGGACGAGGCGGTACGCTTGGTGTCGGACGCAATCCGTCGTTCTCGTTCAGGATTGGGGGATCCTAATCGCCCCTACGGATCTTTCCTGTTTTTAGGACCCACTGGAGTAGGCAAGACCGAATTATGCAAGGCGTTGGCTGGGTTTTTGTTCGATTCAGAAGATCATCTCATCCGCATCGACATGAGTGAATACATGGAAAAGCATTCCGTGTCGCGTCTGATCGGTGCGCCGCCAGGCTATGTGGGTTACGAAGAGGGCGGTGGGCTTACCGAGGCCGTACGGCGCAAGCCGTATTCCGTCATATTGTTGGACGAAGTGGAAAAAGCGCATCCGGACGTATTTAATGTGCTTCTGCAAGTGCTGGATGATGGCCGCATGACCGACGGACAGGGGCGTACCGTAGATTTCAAGAATACAGTGGTTGTAATGACCTCGAACCTTGGCAGCCAAATGATCCAACAGCTATCTGGTGATGATTACCAAGTAATCAAACTGGCGGTGATGGGCGAGGTAAAGAGTTACTTCCGTCCTGAATTTATCAACCGCATTGACGAAGTAGTGGTGTTCCATGCACTGGATGAAAAAAATATCAAGGCTATCGCACGTATCCAGTTGGGTTATTTGGAAAGCCGGTTGGCTACAATGGATATGAAACTGGAAATTACTGATGCTGCTCTGGCAGAAATCGCCACCGCCGGATTCGATCCTACTTATGGTGCCCGCCCACTTAAACGTGCCATCCAGTCACAACTGGAGAATCCGCTCGCCAAACAGCTTCTGGAAGGCCGTTTCGCTGCTAAAGACACTATTAAGATTGATTGCCTGAGTGGGGTGATGAGGTTTGATAAAGCTTAAGATTATATAGAAATGCCGCTGAATAGAGTGAGGGGGAGGGCAAATGTCATCCCCCCGCAGTAACAGCAGAAATTTAGCGAGTTGAAGTCCCGTCCGAGGAGTTGTCCGTATACCCCAGCAGTATGAGGAAGCGGCGTCGTAAGTTTTCAAACAGCAAGAGAGTAGGCCGTGCAAGTAAACCTAGACGTAGCCTCGCAAACGACTTGGTGAAGTCGACCAAGTCCATCACCGCTGCCAAATACAGCCAACCTGTTTTGGTACGGATGTAAGTAATATCTGATGTCCAAGCTTGATTCGACTTCGATGAATTGAACTGACGATTCAGTAAGTTCTCTGCCACGGGTAGATCGTACTTGCTGTCGGTGGTGTTCACAAACTTCTTCTTCCAAACCGGCTTTAAATCCGCTTCGCGCATTAAGCGACGCACTTTGTATCGCCCCATAACAATGTGCTGCGCCTTTAGTTCGTCAATGATACGGCGACTGCCATAGCAGCGTTGATTCGACACGAAAGCGGCTTTAACCTGCACACTGGCGACACAAATAGCTGGCTTCTCGATGCGTCGCTTGGCGGTGTAATATCCCGAGCGGCTGATTTGTAATACTCGACATGCTTGGCTGATGGCCTTCTGTTGCCCTTGCTTGATGAGGTTGTAAATCATCTCAGTTCGCGGGCAAAGAAAGCCGATGTTTTTTTAATGATTCATTGTCAGAGCGCAGTTGGCGGTTTTCGGTCTCCAGTTGGCGTATACGTTGCTGCTCGGCAGTGATAGGCTTGCCGGTACCGGTTTTACCCAGTTGCTCCGCCCGGTATTGTTTAATCCAGCGGCTCACTGCTGTGTGACCTAATCAGACGTCGGCGGTGCTGGCGTATACTTCAAGCTATTCGCCAGGCTGTAGCGACTAAGTTTATAGTGCGTCAAAGTGGGAAATGTGTTTAAAAATGGCAGTCAAGGCGCGTGGAAGCTCGCGCTAAATCCGGTGAAAACAGGATGGAAGAACCAAGGTAGCATATTCGCCTGTCTACAACAAAAACAAGTAATTGATTTATAGCGACTCGCCAAAAATATTCAGCGGGCAGCGCTGAATATTCGGGTGTTTATGGATACTGATTCGTTAGCACGATGCTTTAACATGAGAATGATTAATAAAATGCCTAAAGAAATACTGATTCGCTTTGCTGAAATTCGTGATGTTTTAGTTATAACTAAATTTAATCGAGCCATGGCTCTAGAAACAGAACAGAAAGAATTAATACCGGAAGTTATATCAAAGGGCGTTGATAAGCTTTTAAATAACCCTAGCCTTGGTTTTTATGTGGTTGCAGAAAGTGACGATGAAGTTATTGGCTCACTAATGGTAACTACGGAATGGAGCGATTGGCGAAATGGCATGTTTTGGTGGATTCAAAGTGTTTACATCGAGCCAAATGAGCGTCGAAAAGGGATTTATACAAAGCTTTATAATTTTATTAAAGAATCTGCGAAAAATAATCCAAATGTTTGCGGGTTTCGCCTTTATGTGGAAAAAGAAAATATACTTGCCCAAAATACATATAAAGCACTTGGCATGATGGAAACGGATTACCGAATATACGAAGAACTAAAACTAGGAACCCGCTTCTGTTTGGACACAATATAATAGCCATTTCAGCATCCATTAGTTCGGCAACTAGTGTAGCGCGTCAATTTGAAAAATGTACATATTCAAAGTGGCACGAGCGCGGGTGACTGTAGCAAGGATGTCGCTGGCTTTTGCTGTCCAGATAAACGGCTTTGGTTCGGCGTTAAGCACAGAGTGCATTCGTTGATGGCGGCCTCCAGTTCGGCCACGATGGTGAAAACGTCACGACGAATGTGTTTATCTGTGATGTCGCGAAAGTAGCACTTCACCATGTTTAGCCAGAATGCCGAGGTCGACGTGAAATGTATGGCATAGCAAGGTCCAGTGCTCAGCTTATTTTCGTTCCTTAAGTAAATCACGAATTTCCGTAAGGAGCACTTCTTCATTTGAGATTTTTGGCAATTCTGCCGGTTTCGCTTCCGCTTTCTTCTTTAATGAATTTATTCCTTTGATGGCCAGAAATATTGCAAAAGCAATAATCGTAAAATCAATCATTGATTGGACGAACTTGCCGTAGCTGATCACAACAGCTGGTGCTTCTCCTATGGCCTCCTGAACGGTGTACGCCAAATTCGAAAAATCAACACCACCTAATAAAACTCCAATTGGAGGCATCAATACATCTCCAACAAATGACGAAACAATTTTACCAAACGCAGCTCCAATAATAATTCCTACGGCCATGTCGATAACATTACCCTTGACGGCAAACTCCTTAAACTCATTCATCATACCCATGATAATGCTCCTTAATACATAGTGATGAAATATATTGAAATCATGATATATCGCTTAATATCCATCCATTTTATCAATGGAACCTCCGTTTCTTGAATCAAGTTGCCTCTGAACTCATTTGGCTGATGGATTTTAAAATTCGATAGCATCTGACGAAAGTAAACTGGCGCAACGAAGGAGGGACTATAGCCCCTCCAAACGTGTGGTGCCTACAATTTTTTACTCAACTTTAGATTTTCAGCCCTCATTACTTGCGCCTCCGGAAAGATGGCACACTTTAGACCATAGAGGTAAAAAACCGTACTTCTTATTCAATTTATAATTCAATAAAGCGTTAACAATCCATTTCCAAGCCACAATGGACTTGACCATTGGCGCATTGTTTTCGAAGGTACGCAAGGCCGCTTCCAGCTGATCCTCTAGTGCATCAAGACTATCGAATACGCGGTTATGGAAGTGCTTCTCACGTAATTCGTCCCACACATGTTCGATTGGATTGAGCTCAGGAGCGTAGGGTGGCAAAGGTAATAGCATCATGTTCTGTGGTGGTTTGAGTAACCTACTGGAATGTCATCCGGCGCCATCAAGCACCATTACGATTTTGTCACTGGGGTTGCGCGCGCCCACCTCATCGAGAAACAGTTGCATGCAGTTGGTATTAACGTACGGCAAGATCAAAGAATCGAGCTCCCCACTTTTGACCTCTACTGCCGCGTACGCGTACTCGTGAGTCAGCATTGCTTGGCTTAGCGGTCGTACTGGCTTGGGAGCCCAGCACCGACGCACATCGTTGATACGCCCAAAACGTGCCTCGTCCTGAAACATCAATCTGATCGGTTCATTTTTGGCCCAGACTTGGCGGATTTTGGCAAGTTTTTCGGGGAGATTTTTTTCCAGTCCTCCTAGCAGTCTGTCAGACTTAAAGTGTCCTAGTGAAAATTGAGCTGGGCGAGGGGTGATTTTGCTACCTTTTATCTTGCAGTGAAATGCCTGCTTACCCTCATGCCACTCGGTTAAGATAAACACCAGTTAAATCAGTGTGATAAATGTTGCCAGCTAATGGGCGTTTTGGCCCAACCTGCGAGTGACACGCTCTACATCCACGACAAAGTGGTGTTGCCGAAAGAGGCTGGAGGAAAGCGTAATTGATATCATTATGATTATATGGTTACTTTTCCTTAACCGAGTGCCATGACCTGCTTACCCACTTGACGATTTTGCAGGGTAATAGCTGTTCTATTGCTCAAAAAAGCGGCGAAATAGTCACCGCTCAGCCCAATTTTCAGCCGATTTCAATTAGGCCCGACAGGCTGCTAAGGCCCGTTATGGGTAAACTGAATTCTCCACGGCACCTGAAGCATCAATAGGAACGGCAAGCTCCCCTGTACGCACTAATCTTACTCGACCACCATCCCCGCGTTGGTGGAAATCCACTTTCCCATCGTAAAAACTGACACCCCAAGCAAAAGACGAGTTATCCATCGCAGGCTCAACCGACCAGAAATGTGCAGCCGGTGTTGGCCATTTCATTGGGAAGGCGGCTGTATTAATCGCCGGATTTCTGACACTTGTATCCACAATGCTTGACAGTTCATTTGCAAAGGGCAAGCGCCAAGCTTTACCAGTGGACATCGCTTCGTGTTTTGCCATGGCGCGCGCTTGATCCCAAGTATAAGCCTCTGCGACTCCAGTGCAGCCAGTGGCACTCGTTGTCATGCCCTCAGGACAGCGCCGCCAGATTCGGCCAGTCTTGTTATCAGTGACTTCGCTGCCATCCTCCGATATATCGAATCTGGCCGGAATGTCCACATCAGGGTTGTTTGGTGTGGCCTGAACGTCGTTCGGAAGGGAGGTGGTAGTTTTCATGATAATGGTCTCCGTAGATTGGTTGGGATAGATTGAGTGTTTCATACATTTGCGTAATGACCGCTCATGATTGGCTTGTAACAAAAATTATTTGCAATTATGTAGTGCGGTTATTTATTACTATCTAATGGATAGAATTTAATAGCATAGGGTGCTTTTACAAGTAGTGTTTAACTGCCGCCTCGGCCATACTTGTTTAACCCGCATCTCATATTAGCGGCAGATAAACCTTGTTGGACTGAACCTTACGAAGAGCGGAACTTATGGGGATTGTAAGGTTTTGTGTCGAGTCGTCAACTGCATGATCGGAGAGTGCGCCAGTGGGCGAGGAATAAGCGGATGATCCAGCACAAATTTCTGTGCGCATTGCTGCCTGAATTCCGCGCAAAAGGATAAGGGCAAACGCCATTTCTGCCGTACGGACGAGCGCATCTACGACAGAACACAGTTCGCAGTAAAGCAACCTACCGAGGTGTCCGTAATTACTTGACCACTACACAGCGAGTCAAGGAGGTTGCGACTATCGTAAAAAAAGAATTGAAATTAAACTGAATAAATTGCGCCGAGCACACAGGGGTGACGTGCACCAGTAACAGTGGTCAAGTTGACGCTATAACCATATAAGCGTTGCCGTGCTAGCCAAGCAAAAGCGATGGCCTCCAGCCAATCAACTCCCAGGCCTAACGGGTCAGTGGTTTGAATACGGCAATTCGGCAAGGATATGCACAAGTTTTGCACTAAAGCTTGATTATGTGCGCCACCACCACACAGATAAACCTCTTGCGCACCATCACAAAAACAATTGATCGCGTCTGAAATAACGCGACTGCTAAATGCGAGCAGAGTGGCCTGTACGTTAACAGGCACTTCGTTACCACGTAGCTTACTGTTCAACCAGACTAAATTAAACAAATCACGCCCACTGCTTTTCGGTGGCACTGCATTCAAAAAAGGTTCGTCCAGCAACTTCTGTAGCAGCGCTGGAATGATCTGTCCGCTGGCGGCCCACGCGCCATCCCGATCATAAGGTTCTCCACGCTGTAGAGTAATCCATGCATCCATCAACATGTTACCCGGGCCGCAATCGAAGCCTGTCGTATGACGCTTGGGTGGCAGATTAGTAAGGTTGCTGATGCCTCCGATGTTGACAATAACACGATGGATGCTTGGGTGGCGCATAACTCTGTCGTGAAAAACAGGGACGAGCGGGGCACCTTGTCCTCCTGCGGCGATGTCACCGCTGCGGAAATCACTAACTACTGTAATGCCGCTCAATTCTGCCAGCAAAGCGGCATTGCCCAGTTGCAGAGTATAACCTTCGCTAGGGCGATGTCGTATAGTCTGTCCATGGCAACCAATAGCGCGCACTTGATCGAGCGTGATGTTAGCTGCTTGCAGTAAAATTGCCGTTGCTGCCGAATACAAGTTCGCTAATTCATTATTGATTAACTGCATCTGATGCAGCTCATCATTCCCAGAGTGGTGCAGGGCTAGCAGCGCGTCCTTGAGCTTCCTTTCGTAAGCCTGAAAGTGGGTGGCGAGCAACTTTGGGTAGCCGGTGGAAAAGTCGACCAAGACAACATCAATGCCATCCAAGCTAGTGCCTGACATGATGCCTATATAAAATTCAGAATGGTTCTGAACTGACTGAATCTGCTCAGCGTGATTGTTTTCAGTCAAGTTTAGCCAAGTTAGTGTCGCGCAACAAGCTCAAACGTGCGGTCAGGCTACGGGTAGCATCTTGGAAAGCAAGCTTCTGCGCATAATTCAGGGGGGCGGCGTCCGGAAACGTAGCTCGCAAGGGATCGCGATGCTGATCATTGACTATGAACTCATAATGCAAGTGTGGACCCGTGGCCAAGCCTGTCATACCGACAAAACCGATAATATCTCCTTGCTCCACTCTCTGCCCGCGGCGCAAGCCGCTAGCAAACCGCGATAAGTGTCCATATAAGGTGGTGTGGCGACGCTTATGCTTCACTATCACAACATTACCATACCCTCCTTTTTTGCCGACAAAAGATACCGTCCCATCGGCAGTTACTTTCACCTTGGTACCTTGCGCTGCAGCATAGTCCACACCTTTATGCGAACGCCATTTATTCAGCACCGGGTGAAAGCGCGCCCGACTGAAACCGGAACTAATGCGTGAAAATACTAGTGGTGAACGTAAAAATACCTTTCGCCTGCTCTTACCATCCGGCGTGTAATAATCTCCATGAGCGTTTTTATCTTTGAAATACACCACACGGTAGCTCTGGCCTTGATTGATGAACTCGGCAGCTTGAATGCGTCCGGCACTAACCGGTTCGCCGTTGCTGTAATTCATTTCGTAAACTACGCTGAATTTGTCTCCTTTGCGCAGGTCACGATGGAAGTCAATATCATTGCCGAAAATTTCAGCCAGTTGGATGGCAGTCGTCTCCGGCAGATCAATTGCATCGGTCGCAGCAAACAGACTGCTGTTGATTTCACCAGTACGCATAAGCAGGCGTGTTTCAAGTAGTGGGGTCTGTATGCTGCTCTTAAGGCCATTGATGCCTTTTTCAATAAGAGTTTGCCTACCTTTGTTATCAAGGTAACGCAACGTCAGCAGACTACCGTCCATATTGGTTTCAGCTTGCACCGATTTACCTACCGCAAGTTGGCGGAAGGATGCCGCGGCTTGATCGCGATGCAGATATTCGCTAGCAGAGGAGTCTTCAACTTGCAGACGGCGCAGAAGCTCAGTTACAGTATCTCCGCGCTGCACGTGTTCATTGCGCCAAAATGTGGCAGTCTTGGAATTAGTGGCGCTGGTAGTAGTTAAAGTGTCATAGGGCAGGACGATTTTTTCCGCGGCCATTGTAATGGATGAAAAGGTATTGTCAGGCTGCGGTGCAATTCCAAATGCAGTGACCACTCCAAGCAAGGGCAGGCTGGATAAGGCAACGATCCAGCGCAACTTTGATTTTTTTTCTTGTATCAGGGTGCTTTGACTTAACATTTACGTCTCCCGGCTACCGCATTCTCTAAAGATTACGGGCACTATTTTTCAGAATGACAGCGATTTTACCAGAAAGCGGCCGACTCACAAAATTCATCGGCAAAATGCCGACTGATGGCTACAACATGAGAGCAAGTGGTTAAAAATTTTTTGGGCATTTTGCAGTGATCCCCTCCGTCAAGACAATAATGCATCGAGTTTAAGAGGGTAATCTTCTTCATGCAGGGTAACGTCGCTACCCCGGTTTTTGGTTCCTTTTTCTTTCTTACTGTATATTTGTCCATAACCCTTGATATGCATGTGCTGTACGACCATATTCTGGCACATGGCGTATTCGTGGCTCTGTACAGCGACAAACACTGCATCTTCCACATCAACGCCAAAGAGGCCGAAACACAATTCTTGCGGGCGGCCGTGAACTTGGAGTCGAACGTTTTCACGCTCACAGCCCGCAAGCGAAGTGCGTTTGGAGCGCATAACCAGACTTTTCAAGACAGGCTGATCAGGGAAATGCGACTGGCGGGCATCTAACGACATGGACAGCGCAAAAACTTGGTTGCAAGGCTGCATCAAGGACTTCAACAGGCGTTTTGCAGTCGTATCCAAAGACACGTTTGATGCGCATCTGGCCTATCCGGGCACGCGGACCGCCTTGCTGCGCACCCTGTCAATTCATGTAGCAAAAACGCTTTCGAAATACCTGTTCTATCAGCATGAAAACCAGCTGCTACCCCACTACTGGAACAGGGCTGGGGTTGCGGGGAGCTCAAGCCATCATACACGAGCACTTTGACGGAAGTCAGAAACGGTTCTGGAAGAAGCGCAAATTGACCTATGAAGTGATGGATAAGCCGCAGCGACAGCCACTCGTTGCAGATGGAAGATCGGTCAATGCACAAGTGGTTAAAGCAGTGGCGCAGCGCAACGAGGAACACAAACCCGCACCGAATCATCACTGGAAAAATATGCCCGTTGGAAATCCGCTCACAACGGACAACGTGCTACGACGTAGCAAAAAAACAGGAAAAGCGGACATCTTCCCTTGGCGTTGACATGTGCGCTTATTGTAGCGTGAACCAGTCGACCAGTACCTGTCGTTATCTGCTCGACAAGGTGTTGCGTAGGTCACAAGCCCGATTCGACATCCAGATGGCAGGGTGCCCAAACTCCTCCCGTGCGTGTTGTCGCGGACGAAGGTAAGCCGCCTGCTCGCTGCGCCTCCCGACCCGCGTGATCCTGCCCTGATCATGCATGACGACCTGCCGCAAAACCATATAATCCTCTAGGTTCCGCACTCCGTGAGGTTCAGTCCAACAAGGTTTATCTGCCGCTAATACGGGACGCGGATTAAACAAGTTTGGGCGGCGGCAGATAAACGCTATTTGTTAGACAGCTTCCCTATGTAAAATAGAAATAGGAATTTGTTTGTAAAGCGAAATAAATGCGAGTGAGTTAGTGCCCTCTCGCTAGGCATCTACATTGTCTTATTATTTTGATTAAACTGAAAAAGATGATCCGCAACCACAGGTGGAAGTAGCTCCTGGGTTCTTGATTACAAATTGCGAACCTTCTAACCCATCCTGATAATCAATTTCTGCGCCCACTAGATATTGGAAGCTCATCGGGTCAATTAACAACTGCACGCCATTTTTATTCAGTACGGTGTCATCTTCATTAGTTACTTCATCTAAAGTAAAGCCATACTGAAAACCGGAACAGCCGCCACCGCTTACGGCAATGCGCAACTTTAAGTTGGCATTGTCCTCTTCTTCAATCATTACTTTAACCTTATTGGCCGCACTGTCGGTAAACACCAGTGGATCTTGCATTTCGGTTGTTGCGTTCATTATCACCTCCGTAAATTAGTTAGCTACTCATTCCTCACTATTGAGCTCAAATACCATTAACTTATTAGTCATTGCATTACCCAAGTAGCCGTAAGACTAGAATTAATACGTAGCTGATTTATTTTACTTTAAATTAAGTTGATATGCTACGTTTAGCGTCTGCCGCTACCAGAGGAAGAGGGAGCTGTATAGCTGATAATGGCCACCGGTGCCATCAAAGTTGTGATGTTAAATGCACTGCTCACGCCGCCTATAGTGCGAGTGATTGTGGTGCTGTAGCTACCAGAAGCAGTCTGTCGTAGAGTTGCCGTGTCGTCGTTAGCACGGTGCCGGCGGTCGAAATTATAGATACCGCTGTTGATCGAATAAGCCCCGCCCACGATGCTGATGACGCTGGTGCTATTGATGCCGAAGATGGTGAGAATATTGGAGGTACGCCACCGTACTCACAGTCGCCCCAGCCTAGGAGCCTGTCAGGCTTTTACGATCAAAAATAAAAAATATCAACAAATTACGATTCCTGAACAGAGATCGAAGGATTGATGGTGAAGGTCATGATGATTACCCGAACTCTGGATGTTCTGAATCTCGGCAACATCGCGCTGGGTGGTAGCAAAATCAAAGCCAACGCATCCAAACACAGCACCATGATTTATGGATACATCAATAAACGGGAAGAGCAGCTGAAAGGTGAAGTAAAGAAGCTCATAGAATTGACCTAAGCGGTGGATAACGAAAAGAAACTGGATGGCATGAACCTGCCCGCCAAGAAGGCCACATCAAGGTGATTGCACCTGCCAAAACAAAGATTGAAAACGCGCCAAAGAACGCTTTGAGTAAGAGCAAGCCGTCTAACAAGCCAAGCTGGACATGCGTGAAGCAAAAAGAAAAGAAGGCGACAAAGTCCCTCGTGGCAAATCACCTTTTACACATGCAGCGGGTGCGCAAGACAAAGATCAGGTCAACCTTGCCGATGAAAGAACCCGCATCATGAAAGTATCTGACAGCGGCCTTGATCAATGCTGCAACGGTCAAATTGCGGCGGATATGGATAGTATGCTGATCGTGACGACCAACGCCGTGCAGGCATGCAACGACAAGCGGGCAAGTCGAACCGATACTCGAGTAGTTCACGGCATTGCCGGTTGGACTGGCAAATCTGACACGCTGGTTGCAGATGCTGGTTATTTTTCGAGGCCAACGTCAATGCCTGTAGTGACCAGAAAATCACCCCGTTGATTGCGGTGAAGTGTGAGGCACTGATACGATGCACAGAGTCGCTGCCACTGAAAAAAGGCACCACAGAGGGAAGAGGTTGCGTCATTTACTGCTGAGCATGGCAGGACGGGCGATCTGTACACAACGCAAATGAACCGTTGAACCCGTATTTGGCATTATCAAGGCGATACTGAGATTCCAACTTTTCCGCTGCGCATCTTGGATAGCGTCAATGACCAGTTTAATCTGGTCTCGATAGCGTTAAATTTGAAACGAATGTTTGTGTTGACAGGGTGGCTAAAAGTGGTAATGGATTGATTTACGTGGGCATAGATTATCGCCTGTTGCCATCACGAAAATAGGGATGCACTTTTTTCGAGCCCGAAATACCACCTCCGATGTCCCGTTCAAATATATCTTGATCTGAACCGATGTCCGTAGCTTTGCTTCTTCCATGTTGGTCACCATTAAGTCGCATAATGACTGACCCAGCAAATCAATTGCAGGCTTAATTCATATTCGATGAGGCTTCCACTTGCGTGAAATGTAAAGTGAATGTTAGAGTCTCAAAGTATAGTATCGCTCTTGTTGCTATAATTTTTACAGTCCATACAGTCGACGATCAGTGAAAGATACTTTAGAAATATCTACCATCTTTGCGATTCGGGTTGGAGGCGTTTGATTATTCGATATTGCTATACCTTCTGTCTATAATAATTCACATATATTTTTCAAGGATATAACTATGTCTTGCCACACTACTGATTTTAAAGGCTCCGTCATTGACGCGCTACAAGAGGCAATCGAACGGCAGATTCCTAGTTCACAGGCCGAGGTGAGCGGCGGCGGCGGACACTTTAACATTAATGTGATATCGCCTGCGTTCGCCAGCAAAAACATGCTTGAGTGTCAGCGGATGGTGTACAGTGCGATCTCTCATTTGATGGCGGGAGACGCGGCTCCCGTTCACGCCGTCGACAGTTTGAAAACCGGAATACCACCCGACTCATCAAATACGAGCGCTTAGCACAAAAAAAGGCACAAATTCAATAGTGGCCATGATGGCTCCGGTCGAGGTGATGTCACACGCTTGTCTCGGCTCTTAGTAATTGAGCAAAACAACTTGAGCAGTTACGTTTAGACGCTCTGATTGCTCGGTCGCAATTGGTAGTTCCACTCTTCGTGAAACTTACTGTTTTCAATCATCAGCGTGGCCAGTTTATCATCGGAGACCTTGATGCGTGGCGCGTATGTGTACCCATATAAGGACGGCATTGATATTTAGTCCTTGGGTGGTAGTTGTGTTGCCAATCAAATGAACACCTGTCTCCTGACTAACCAGCGGAAGACATCGCCAGTTGGCGGTAATGCGGAAGAACATGCGATGTTCAATTTTGCTCCATTTACTGGTGTCTTGCGGCAAGTGACAAACCTGGATGGACAGCTGCTGTTCGTCGGCTAACTTCTGTAACTCTCTGCGCCACAGGTGCACTTAGTAATCTTTGCTACCAGCGCTGTCAGTGGTAATGAGTAGACGACGCGCATGTGAATAAACGGCTTGCCTCATTTCAAGCCACCAGCGCCTAGCGTAGTGGCGACATCGGATCGCCACGTGACGTGGGCTCAACCAGCGCGTCAAGATCACCAAATAAGGTGGCGTTTTTGTCTGCCAACTTCTTGCGCCCGCCACTTATTGCTCGAACGCGTGGTCGTATGTGCGCTTTACTCATTGGCGTTAGAACTGGCGCCGCAGCTTTGAGTTTCAATAGCCCGGCGTGAATCGTTGTTCTCGACACGCCAATCGCCTTGGTAACCGTACTCACCCGCCGTGTTCAAGGCTACGCGCTCTGCCGCAGCCTAAACACGCAAAAGCGGCCTCGTCCAGTCGACTCAATAGTGCTTGATATTTGGCTTGTATTGTGGTCAGCCAGCCAAAACCTGGTGTAGTGGGTTAATTAGAGGTGCACTTATTGCAAAGTGGCACGAGAACTGAATTGGCTTGGCAATACGCATGGTACAGGGGGGAAGCACTGACCGCCTAAGCAATAAGTTTTTAGAGATCAAACCTTCATATAGGCTTTATTATTTATGACGTACTACACTGGAGATAACGCAAACACCTTAATTGTTCAAGTTGTTTTTGTTCAGTTCCTTAGTGCCTAGCAAGGAGCTGAAGGAGTGGCGTTACGATAATCTTATGACTACTCCGTCTCCAGAAACGTAAAATGCTACGCCACGATCTACTGTTGCACTTCAAGTAATCCGTGACCTTCCTTCGCAACCTTCATTAAAGAAATTTTCGTTGTGCTCTTGAAATAAGTGCTCCCCGCCCTTATTATTAGCACTCTCTGGTATCGAGTGCTAACTAGAGATACCGTTATTTTGTTAATTGTTTGTTTAAGGAGAATAAAACATGTTGGTCCGTCCTTTGCATGATCGTGTCGTTATCAAGCGCATGGAAGAAGAACGTAAGACTGCGTCCGGAATTGTCATTCCTGATTCCGCTACCGAGAAGCCTGATCAAGGCGTAATCGTCGCTGTAGGCACTGGTAGATATGCTGATGACGGCAAACTAATCCCAATGTCTGTAAAAGTTGGTGAAAAGGTTTTGTTCGGTAAACAAGCCCGTCAGACTTTTAAAATTGAGGGTGAAGAATACATAACGATGCACGAAGAAGAAATTATTGGTGTAATCGAAACTTAATATCCAGATATACGGTCTTTCCTGTCTGTCGGCAGGATGAGGTGATCTTCGGTAAAGACCGAAGTGAAAAAACCAAATAACTTTAGGAGAAAGAAACATGGCAGCAAAAGACGTAAAATTCCATGATACTGGACGCAGTAAAATGGTTGCAGGTGTTAACATTTTAGCCAACGCGGTTAAGGTTACTCTTGGACCGAAAGGTCGTAACGTAGTGTTGGATCGCTCTTATGGCGCGCCCACAATTACCAAGGATGGAGTATCTGTCGCCAAGGAAATCGAGCTGAAGGACAAGTTCGAGAACATGGGCGCGCAAATGGTCAAGGAAGTAGCTTCTAAAACTTCTGACATAGCTGGTGACGGTACGACTACTGCGACCGTTCTGGCACAGTCCATCGTACAAGAAGGCATGAAATTTGTTGCTGCTGGTATGAACCCGATGGATCTGAAGCGTGGTATCGATCAGGCAGTCGCTGTTGTCGCACAGGAATTGAAGAAACTGTCCAAACCATGCACTAGCTCTGCCGAAATTGCTCAAGTTGGCTCAATTTCTGCCAATTCTGACGACAATATAGGCAAGATTATTTCTGACGCGATGGACAAGGTAGGAAAAGAAGGTGTAATCACCGTTGAGGATGGTAAATCACTCGAGAACGAACTTGAATTGGTCGAAGGTATGCAGTTTGATCGCGGCTATCTGTCGCCATATTTTATTAACGACCAAGAGAAGCAAAATGTAGAAATGGAAAATCCTTACATTTTGCTACACGACAAAAAAATCTCCAATATTCGTGATCTGTTGCCGCTGCTGGAGCAAGTTGCCAAGGCAAGTCGTCCGCTGGTAATTATCGCTGAAGATGTAGATGGCGAAGCGCTGGCTACTTTAGTGGTAAATAACATCCGTGGAATTCTGAAGACAGTTGCAGTTAAGGCTCCAGGCTTTGGTAGCAGGCGTCAGGCCATGTTGGAAGACATTGCTATTCTGACTGGTGGCACAGTGATTGCCGAAGAAGTCGGCTTGTCGCTTGAAAAGGCTACTCTGGCGGACTTGGGTCAAGCCAAGCGTATAGAAGTTAACAAAGAAAACACCATTCTTATTGATGGTGCAGGTAATGAAGAAGCGATCCAAGGTCGTGTCTCTCAAATTACCAAACAGGCCGAAGAAGCAACCAGCGATTATGACAAAGAAAAACTGGTAGAACGCAAAGCCAAACTGGCTGGCGGAGTGGCAGTGATTAAAGTTGGCGCTGCAACGGAAGTTGAAATGAAAGAGAAAAAAGCACGCGTGGAAGATGCGCTGCATGCAACCCGTGCGGCAGTGGAAGAAGGCATTGTTCCCGGCGGCGGCGTTGCATTGTTGCGTGCCAAGGCAGCAGTGGCAAAGTTGAAGGGTCAAAACCATGACCAAGATGCGGGCATTACTATCGTGTTGCGTGCCATGGAATCGCCACTACGTTGCATTGTTGATAACGCAGGTGACGAGCCTTCGGTAGTGGCCAGCAAAGTGTTGGAAGGCAAAGGCAATTATGGCTACAACGCTGCGACTGGTGAGTATGGCGACATGCTGGCAATGGGCGTAGTCGATCCTACTAAGGTTACCCGTATTGCACTGCAAAATGCTGCTTCTATTGCTGGCTTGATGCTCACTACTGGATGCATGGTGGCTGAGTTAGAAGAAGAGAAGCCTGCCGTAGATTTGGGTGGCGGTGGTGGTATGGGTGGTATGGGTGGCATGGGTGGCATGGGTGGCATGATGTAATCATTGTGATTCATTTGCTGCTGAATCTGACGAACCCTGCCTTGTGCGGGGTTTGTTTTTGGAATTTGCAAACAGGAACGTAGGCATTGATGTGTGTGTGCCTTAAACTACATTCTATGGTTCCTTAAATTGTATTTTGTCGTTATAATGCGCTCCTTCGCATAGGCCTGGTAGCTCAGTTGGTAGAGCAGTGGATTGAAGATCCTCGTGTCGGTGGTTCGATTCCGCCCCGGGCCACCATATTGAATAAAGGCTTGCAGGATTTTAATCCTGCAAGCCTTTATTCATTTATGTAATAGTGTTAAGAAGTTAAGCTATTTCCATCGGTACTTGCCTTGCAGTTTACCTATCGTCGTCCAGGTATGTTCACTTAACCATCTACTTCATCCCCCTGTGTCAGGGTTGCCGAAATTTTTTGGTCAAAATTAACACCGTTATCTTAATAAAAACAGTAGTGTTAACGTTTAGTCATCCAATCATGAAAAGTGATGGGTAGCAAGCATTCACAAAAGTGGTTAAACATTCTGCTTCCATCTTCGTCATAGGTGTTATTCAAATAGACACTCATTTTGGACTCAATTGTGCGGTATCGCAATCGATACACCCCCTTCATTTCTGTATTTAATATGGCAGAACTCAAGGTTTGCAAGCTTTTCGGTTGTACGTTTGTCTGAATCAGCCTACACATCGTCATCTCCTGTGAATTGTTTGACGCAGAATAATGAAGTAATGTTTCAGGGGAGTTACAAGACCATAAGTAGAGTCTCCTCAGAAAATCAGCAGGCAATGCGACATTGGCCTGATCTTTCCCTGAAACTTTGAAATACATTAAAGCAGCCTATAAACATTAAAAAACAATATTTATAGCCACGCGCACGAAGGCAAATAAAAACCTTCAACAACACCATCAGGTTCATAACCAGAAAGATGCTATTGATCCATGCTTCACTCGTGCGTGCTGTTTTTGCCCGGATGTAATTCAGGTTATAACCATTCTTGCCTTGCCCAAACTTGCCTTCAATTGGGATGCGTTGCCGGTAGTCTTCACGTCTTTGCTTTTGTAGCTGCTTGAACTCAGATCGATTTGCTTCTGTCATCTGTGGTGGGCGACCCAGCGGCTTTCCAGAAAAACAAATTCCTTTTTCTTTCAGGTATCGTCGGTTCTCTCGAGTGCCATATAAGGGTGTCTCCCAATATACTTTGCGGATAATACCCATAACGTTGTTTGTAGGCTTCAACTTGTGCTGGCAGATCACCGCCTTCATGGAAGGCATCCCAGCTGATGCGGTCAACGCTGGCAATGCCTACTGGCGTCAAGCTCACACTCAGCTTGGCACCAAATTCAACCGACTTATTTGCTTTACCTCGTACAATGGGACGCACATGTGGCTGATGGATGCTGACGATACGATCATCGCAACGCTTACACTTCAATCGATACATTTCTTCTTGTTGGATGTACACCTGCTGGATAACCCAGTATTTGCGCAGCAAGGAATATGGTAATGAAATCATGCTTCCTGAGAGTGCATCTAATAGCTGTTCGATATGTTGAAAGTTTCTGCGCAAATACTGCAATTGTTTCTTAATACCCGCGCGTAGCTTCTGACCCCCTGGCCGACGCTGTTTCACAATGGCCAAGTAATCTTTATGTGCCGTTTGGCGATAGGTGCGTGGCTTGGCTTTTATGCCCGATAACGGGTGCAGAACATCGATAATCTGCTCACTGATTTCGCGACTTTCGTTTAACAAACTCAGGTCGGTAGGGAAACGAATCGCTTGTTCCACAACGGTTGCATCAAGAATCAGCTTACCCTGATGGGTAGAGGTATCGTCGGTACTTTGTTGTGCCTCTTGTTTCACGGCATCTTCCTCACAGGCGGGTGATGCTTCGCCTGACCTCGGAGGTTCGTCATCTGTTTGATTACATTTTGCTGGGCCTTTCTCTGACCGCAGAGCCGAACGTCCCTCCATCGCATTAACGATCACTTGCTGGAAATGCTCAAAGGTCTCTTCCCCCATGCGTCGACGGATTTCTACAAATAGTGAAGGAGCAAAAGGTTGTTTGTCTTGATAGCCTGCGAATCCTACAAAGTATTGCAGATAGAAGTTCTCTCGGATCTGCTGCACAGTCTCCTCATCGCTTAAACACAATTTGTGTTTAATGATCACCGCGCCAATGACCAAACGCGCGTCTTTTGCAGGCCGACCATGCGTTGATGATAGATTTTTATAATAACCGCTGGCCAGCTCATCCCAGGGTATACATTGGCTGAGTTTCACCCAGCGATTATCTGCATCCAACTTTACGTCAAATGGCGTTTCAAAACCTTCGAGGGTAAGTTGCTTCTGGCTTTTGTATGTAATCATGTGCAAGCTTTTTAGGGGTAAATGGCTGTTTTGCTTGCACTATTATATCATATTATGAATATTTATGTCATCCAATCAATGAGTTATTGTTTCTGAGCGGGCTCTAAGTAATTTATTAATGGGGTGCTCTGGCTTTTGCTGGGGAAGCATTCAGTTGGGCCTTAGGGTACTTCTAACAATCCAATTTTGCGAGCCGCCGCTGCCTACAGAACTTTGTCATAATATGAGGCTACTCGAAAAAAATTATCACTTACATATCGGTTATATGCCAAGCTCAAGTTTGTTACTCGTGCCTTAGAAACTTGAAATTTAGAGGCGCTATTCATTTCATACAGCTCAATCGAGCTAATGCATAAATGATGCACTAATATGTGCCTGCTGACCAAGCGTCTTTGGGCACCCCCCAGCATAAAACCAGTTGCCTTTTACAGATATAGAAATACAAATGATCTGTATCGTTACATTAAAAAAAGACCGACATTCACAGCCATAGCCGCAGCCCAGATCAGCGAACGTAAGCCGCCGAAATTCATCAGGTACGCAGCTATATACTTCACACGCAACGCAAAAAAAATCATGGCCAGCATGTCGATGCGACTTTGATCACCTTTAGCCATTTGAGCAAAAATTACTGCTTCTATAAATAATGGCAGGGCTTCATAGCCGTTGGAGTGTGCGGCAATTGCACGTTTTTGCCAGCCAATCAATTTGGATTCCCACTCGCGAGGGTTGTTATTGTCGTATTTACCGTCTTTTAATGACTGGCGCGGTGAACGAATTTTGGGTGGCAGTGCCGTCACAGAGGGTAGGAAACACGCAATCAATACGCACCATTTGGCAATCGTCATAAAATCTCCCCAATTAGAATTTTTGAAAATTAAAAAACGAGCATGTTTTTACCAAAAAATTTATTTACACCTTTATAAGTATACCTATTCATAGTACATAGCTTATACAGCTCGGCAGGTTGGACATTATAAAATGAAGCCCAACTGGGCTACCAGGTTGTCAATCGATTATTTTGAAAGTCGGTAAAGATTGCAGTCATACATCCAGATTTCTAGAGCGTATGCCAATTTTTAAATCCCCCATAATTTCTGCTAGTCTTGCAGCATACGTATTACAGGAAATTTACCATGATCAATGCTTATACTCTTAGCAACGGCCGGCTGAGTAAAATACATCTTGCTGCTCAAGATGATCTTCGCCTCAATCATCCGATATGGATTGACGTTGTTGCGCCCACTGACGAAGACCGTAAATGGATAAAGCAAGTTTATAACTTGAATTTACCAAAGCCTGAGCATCTTCGAGATATTGAGGCCAGCGCGCGGTTCTATAAGGATAACAATGAGCTGCATTTGCGCTCGGATTTCCTGCTCGGGAAAGAGAGTAGCTCTCGTAGTGTCACTGTGGCTTTCGTGCTGTCCGGCAACACTCTTTTCAGTGTGCATGAGGAAGATTTGCCGGTGTTTTACCAAAGGCCATTGACAAACCACGGGCAGCCGGACTATGTGGAGGACTGTAAGGACGTGCTAATTGATTTGTATTCAATGGATATGGAGCTTTCCGCAGACGTACTGGAAAGGGTGTATGCCGATCTGGGGCAAGTGAGCAGCAATGTACTCAATGCCAAGCTCAGTGATAAGCATGCTGCCTCCGTATTGATCAATATCGCCCAGGCTGAGCACCTGAATGGGAATATCCGCCGCAACGTCATGGATACTCGCAGAGCAATATCTTTTCTGATGCGTAGTAAATTGCTTACGCCTATGCAAATGGACGATGTGCGTCAGATTATACAAGACATCAACTCACTGGACGGGCACACCAGCTTTCTGTTTGATAAGATAAACTTCCTGATGGTTGCGATCATCAGTATCCTTAATGCCAACCAGAACAAAGTTGTGCGTTTGTTCTCAGTGTCTTCGGTGGCGCTGTTGCCGCCGGTACTTATCGCCTCCATCTATGGCATGAACTTCGTGCACATGCCAGAACTTAACTGGAGCCTGGGTTATCCCTTTGCGCTTTTGTTAATGGCGTTGTCGGTGGCGGTGCCATTCTGGATATTCCATCGTAAAGGCTGGTTGAAATAGAGCGGTATCCGGCCAGCCATCTTGAATTCAAGATCGACTATGAAATTCTCGACAGGCGCAATAGATAATCCAATACAATTCCCATGAACACCGCAGCACCAAACCAGCTGTTGTGCAGGAAAGCCTTAAAGCAAGCTTCGCGCTGACGTTCTCGAATCAAAGTATAGTGGTAGATGGCGATACCTGCCGCGCACAATAAGCCGATGTAGTAGACCATGCCAAGCCCGCTCATACTGCCGACTGCAGCGAGTATGGCCAGAGTAACGCTATAACAGACCATCACTGCAGCTATATCGTATTGACCAAAGAATAGCGCGGAGGAGTGGATGCCTATGTGTATGTCATCATCCCGATCCACCATCGCGTATTCAGTGTCGTAAGCAATTGCCCAGAATACATTGGCGATTAATAACCACCATGCTATGGCGGGAACGCTGCCGAGTTGAGCTGCGAATGTCATCGGGATACCAAAACCGAATGCGATGCCGAGGTAAGCTTGGGGAATGGCAAAGAAACGTTTGGTATAGGGGTAGCTGGCGGCAAAGAACAGAGCGGGAATAGACAACAGTAGCGTCAATCCATTGAGCGGTAAAATCAGCAGGAAGGCGAGGAGCGACAACCCCGCCGCCAGCAACAGCGCCTCTTTCGGCGCGAGTTTTCCACTGGTGAGAGGACGATCTTGGGTACGCTTTACCTGCTTATCGAAATCACGGTCGGCATAGTCATTGATAGCGCAGCCTGCAGAGCGCATCAATACTGTGCCGAGCACAAAAATAACGACGATATTCCATGCCGGCTGACCGTTGCCCGCGATCCATACACCCCACAATGTTGGCCACAGCAACAGCAGAATGCCAATTGGGCGGTTGAGCCTCGTTAGCTTGATATACAGATTTATTCGCTCGTTCAAGTTCATTTTTTCAGCGCCAGAATATCCGGTAAAAAAATTTCAGTCACCAACAGCGGTGCGTTGCGTAAGATAAACAGCGAACGCCGTGCCCACAGCTTTTGTGGTGGTGAGGCGAGAGTAACGGCAGCACGTCGATATAGCGGATGATTTGGTTTAAGTGCGCGAAAATGCAGCGCTGAGCGTTGCACCAGCGGATGAGCAAACAAAAGTGCGCCTAATGGACGATTGCCCAGATTTCGCAGTGCGTGCCATGCACCGCTTAAATGCTGCGCCGCAACCACGCTATGCGCGTATACCACAGGTTTACCATTGGCATGCAAGAACACCTCACGCGTATAAATTTGTTGCTTGGCTGGCAAGCCAAGCAACGCCGTTTCATCATACACGGCAGTTGCCAGATGGTTATGCACGTTACACACTCTAAAAGTAGCGCAACGTTGCTGAATACGTAATGTAAGCGATCCATCGGTACGCAGCCAAGGCGCATAGCCCGCTTCGATATCAGGCAGAAATGTGTGCCAGGATTCTTTTCCCAAAATCGGCTTCGTTTTCTTCGTTTCGTTCTGCCCACGAAGCGAAGAGAGCAGCAAGCTATCAACTTTTTCCAGCTTGTGGATAATAGTACGCGTGCGTGCCAAATAAATATTAGACATGCAGATAATCTTGTCTATTCGCCATCCATCGCTGCAAGTGTGCGCGTGCTTCCTGCTGAAAATCGCTCAGCATTTCGTCAGCAATAGCTTGCGCGCAATTGAGCAATGCAGCATCTTCGGTGACATCAGCAAAACGCAGCATGGGGACGCCGCTTTGGCGTGCGCCCAACAGTTCACCCGGGCCGCGCAAGCTCAAATCCTGTTGAGCGATTTCAAAGCCATCAGTATTTTCGTAAATGATTTTCAGGCGCGCGCGCGCTAATTCAGAAAGTGGTTGTTGAAATAATAAAATGCATAAACTCTGCGCAGCACCACGCCCGACGCGTCCGCGCAACTGGTGTAGCTGAGCCAGTCCCATGCGTTCGGCATGTTCAATCACCATCATGGCGGCATTGGGTACATCCACGCCGACTTCGACCACCGTGGTTGCCACCAAGAGATGAGTTTCCCCCGATTTGAATGCGGCCATCGCGTTAATTTTCTCGGCGCTATTCAGTTTGCCATGCACCAGACCTACTCGCAGATCAGGCAGTGCTTGTGCCAGCCTCTGATGTGTTTCCAGTGCAGTCTGTAATTCCAGCGTATCTGATTCATCAATCAGCGGGCATACCCAATATGCCTGCTGGCCTGCGAGGCAGGCTTGGCGAACGCGTGCAAGCACCTCTTCACGCCTGTTGTCGCTAACAAGCTTGGTGATAACAGGCGTGCGCCCTGGCGGCAATTCGTCTATTACTGATACGTCGAGATCGGCGTAATAACTCATCGCCAAGGTACGCGGGATGGGTGTGGCACTCATCATCAGCTGGTGCGGTTCGTCACCCTTGCCGCGCAGCGCTAAACGTTGCTGCACGCCGAACTTATGCTGCTCGTCCACGATAACCAAGCCTAGTTTGGGGAATGTAATTTGATCCTGAAAAAGTGCGTGCGTGCCGATGGCCAACTGTGTTTTGCCTTGCACAATACGTTCAATAGCGGCTTGCTTATCTTTTTTCTTCAGGCTGCCAGAAAGCCAAACAGGGCTGATACCAAGCGGTTCTAGCCAATCACGTAATTTGTGATAGTGCTGCTCGGCAAGTATTTCGGTGGGCGACATCAAAGCCACCTGATAGCCATTTTCTATCGCCTGCAAGGCGGCCAGTAGGGCAACAATGGTTTTACCGCTGCCCACATCGCCTTGCAGCAGACGTTGCATCGGATGCGCTTGTTCAAGATCGCGGCTGATTTCTCGCAAGGTTTTTTGTTGAGAGGTGGTGAGACTAAAGGCTAATGTCTGTAACAGTCGCTGGGTATAATGTCCGAGTGCGCGCAGGCGCGGCGCATTTCGACTACGCCGCTTGCGGTGATGTATTCTCATGGAAAGTTGCTGCGCCAGCAATTCATCAAATTTGATGCGTAACCAGGCGTGGTGGGTGCGTTTAAGCAGCGCATCTTCATTAATGTCGGGCGAAGGGTTGTGCAGCAGCCTTACGCTATCGGCAAAGCTTGAAAGCTTTAAGCGTGTGAGCAAATCTGCTGGCAGCGTATCAGGCAATTCGAGCTCGTTCAAGGCAGCCTGAATGTGCTTGCTCAGCGTAGCTTGTGGCAGGCCTGCGGTAGTTGGGTACACAGGTGTCAGCGCTTGTTTTAACGGAGTGCTTTCACCCGCGACGCGACACTTCGGATGCACCATCTCCATACCGAAATAGCCCATGCGCACTTCACCTAAGGCGCGGATTTTCTTCCCTACTTCGAGTTGCTTTTGCTGACTTGGGTAAAAATTCAAAAACCGTAGATACAGCACACCACTACTGTCCTGCAATTGACATATGAGGCTGCGACGTGGACGAAACATGACCTCATTGTGGATGATCTCACCTTCCACTTGGGTGTTTACACCATGTATAAGCGCGTCGATCTGCGTCACCCGTGTTTCGTCTTCATAGCGTAGCGGTAGATGCAGCACCAGATCGAAGCGGTTGAGAATACCAAGTTTTGCGAGCTTGGTTAATGTAGCTACAGGAATGCTATCGGGGAGCACGTTTGAAATACTGCAAAACGAGGATAGCACAGGAGGTGGATACCTAGTCCTGCAAGCACAGGATGGCATCCATTTCTACCAGCGCGCCTCGCGGCAATGCGGCCACTCCAACCACAGCTCGCGCCGGGTAGGGTTGATGGAAATAGGATGTCATGATTTCGTTCACTTTGGTGAAACTGTTCATATCAGTGACATAAACATTGAGCTTAACCACATCGTTCAAGCTGCTGTCGGCAGCATCAGCCACCGCGCGCAGGTTCTGGAATACGCGATGAATCTGCGCTTCTATGCTTTCTTCCATTTGCATGGTGTTGGGGTCCAGCCCGATCTGGCCGGAAAGATACACCGTTTTGTTTACGCAGACAGCTTGCGAATAAATACCAATAGCCGCAGGTGCGTCCAAGGTTTGTATCACTTTTCTATTAGACATTACTGGCTCCTGTATGTTGCCAGACACAGTTTAGTCGGGCAATAAGATATGTAGTGGAAACGATGTGTCCCAACAGCCTTCAACAACGAAAGCTTGTTTCGGGATATTGTATTTTTGTGTACTTTCTTCGGCCTGAATGAAATAATTTTTGGCTTTATTGATGATAGCGTAGCCGCATTAAATCAAAAATCAATGGGTCTGTGCCAGCAAATTTCGAGCTCATTTGTTAGGACGGTTTGCCAAACTTTTTTTGAGCACTAAAACTCTATTCCTTACAACCTTCCATCTTGTAGATGAAGTACCCATCTTTGTTAATTGCTTCAATAACGTTGTCGGATGCACTTTGAATGTGGCAGAATTTACATTCTTTGCTCGTGATAAGTGCTTCGCCTTCACCGATTGATATCAGCCACTCTTTAGCGCATTCGATCGCTTTCTGATCGTTCTTCACCGCAATGAATACGTCAAAGTGCATAGTGTGGCCATCTTTAGCTTTTACATAAGTGTCATAGACGTGAATGTCCATATTCGCTCCTCTGCCTTTCTTTTACCTTTAGGTTTTTCCAATTTTTGGATCGAGTAATATAGTGCGTATGTCCATAGACTCTCGAGAGGACTCAGTCAATCAGTGTTTCCAGGTAGAGCTTCTTGATAAGACGCCTGTTGAAGCTGAAAATCACTGACTTGGCTTATCTAACTTCCTCCTGCACTTAGCAACCCGTGTTTCAATTAGCACGCAACATGCAATATTCTCTCAGACTGGCTTGGCCGGATTATTAATGAAGCTGACAGAATGTTCAGGGACTCATCTCGTAAATAATTGGCCGAGGGTCTACAACCTGACGCGGATTCAAGTTCGAAGTGCAACAGCCGGAGGTTGCTTGGTGTAGCGTAATTCCACCCCGAAGAATACCTCATGCGGGGTTCTAAATCCGAGTACTTTTCGAGGTCGGTGGTTGATCCGCTCTACCGCCTCCTGCACTTGTTCCTCGGTGATGTCTG
>Ga0209344_10000795_pt1 | contig 48462 bp, 36 predicted proteins | sample Cruoilmetagenom6_FD_187293 | JGI IMG/M metagenome (GOLD analysis project Ga0209344, IMG submission 187293) | Oil polluted marine microbial communities from Coal Oil Point, Santa Barbara, California, USA - Santa Barbara Oil Seep Sample 6 (SPAdes)... | ecosystem: Environmental > Aquatic > Marine... | reverse complement strand
GTGGGTTCGTGCTCGCCTGAGAGTTTGGCGAGGGTGATGGTGCCTGCGGTGGCTTGGTAGTGGATGAGTTGGCCGTTGATGGTGACGGTGTGGTAGGTGACAGAGGATTCGTCGGGGTAGACGACGAAAGCGGGCGGGGTATCGGCGGCTGCTTTGTCGTCATCTTGCGCGAAGATGGGGGTTGTTGCTGATCCGAGAATGCAGAGGGAGAGGAGGGCGAGAAGACGGCGGATATGGGGTTGTGTCATGGTGATAGGGTATTCTGATTTCTATTCACTTGCAACTCGGGGCTTACGGGTCAAGAGCGGGAAGAACTGAGCTATTGCCCCTATCGTCTGGGACTATGGATCAACCACCGACCAATCTGCGTGATACGACTGCTGCGTTTCTTGAAATCGAATCGAAAATTGAGATTGGCGGAGGGGCGAAGGCTATTGAGCGGCAGCATGCAAAGGGGCGGCTTACGGCTCGGGAACGTGTTGATCTGCTGGTTGATAAGGATTCAGGTTTCCAGGAGCTTGGTTTGTGGGCGGCTTACAACATGTATGCGGAAGCTGGGGGGGCTCCGGGGGCTGGGGTGGTGACGGGGATTGGGTCGGTGCAGGGGGTTCGGCACATGATTATTGCGAACGACGCGACGGTGAAAGCTGGGGCGTTCTTTCCAATGACTTGTAAAAAGATTATTCGGGCACAGACGATGGCGATGATGGCGAAGCTGCCATTGATTTATCTGGTGGATTCGGCGGGGGGGTTTTTGCCAATGCAGGAGGATGTATTTCCGGATACCGATGACTTCGGGAGGATCTTTCGGAACAATGCGGTGATGAGCGCGGAGGGGATCCCGCAGATCGCGGCGATCATGGGGTTCTGTGTTGCGGGGGGTGGGTACCTGCCTGTACTGTGTGATACTTTATTGATGACTGAGGGGTCGGGGTTGTATCTTGCGGGTCAGGCACTTGTGAAGGCGGCGATCGGCCAGGATGTTTCGGATGAGGATCTTGGGGGTGCAGAGATGCATGCTCAGATTTCGGGGACGATTGATTTTCGGGAGCCTACGGATGAGGCGTGCATCGAGCGGCTGCGGTCGCTGGTTGCGAAGTACCCGGATCGCAAGGCCGGTGTTGATGCTGCCGAACGGAAGCGGCAGCATTCGCATCGGGATGTGGAGGATGTGTATGACATCTTTACGGACAAGGCGGGGCAGCAGTACGATGTGAAGGAGATCATTTCGTGCATTGTTGATACAGGGGCGAAGACTGTTGATGGTGAGCAGGTGCTTTGTCCGGACTTTGATGAGTACAAGGCGGAGTTTGGGGAGTCGCTGGTATGCGGGTATGCGATGGTCGGGGGGCATGCGTGCGGGATCGTTGCGAACCAAGGGAAACTTACCGAACGGCAGATGGCTGGTGGGAAGGCGGGTCCGAGCAAATCGGCCAATATGCCTAAGGTGATTTATGATGACAGCGCGGACAAGGCGTCGCGGTTTATTATGGATTGCAATCAGCGGAAGGTGCCGCTCGTGTTCTTGCACGATACGACCGGGTTTATGGTTGGGCGTGACAGCGAACAGGCGGGGATCATTCGGTCTGGGGCCAAGATGGTTAATGCGATGAGCAACTGTGTGGTGCCCAAGATCGTGGTGATTCTTGGTGGGTCATTCGGGGCGGGGAACTATGCGATGTGCGGGCGGGCGTTTGATCAGTTTGTGGCGATGGCTTGGCCCGGATCTAAATGCGCGGTGATGGGTGCGGGGTCGGCGACGGGGGTGCTGGCGATGATCGAAGAACGGTCACGGGCTCGGAAGGGTGAGGAGATTGATGCGGAGACGCACAAGGCGATTCTGGATGCGGTCGGCGATTCGTACAACGAGCAGCAGGACATTCGGCATGGAGCGGCGCGGGGGTGGGTTGATCGGATCATTGAGCCGCATTTGACTCGGGATGAGATTATCGCATCATTGGATGCTGCGAATCAGGGGTGGGATTACTCGGCTGAGTTTAAGACTGGGGTTTTGCAGGTGTGATTGCTGCTGATTGTTGGATAAAAAACCGCCCTTTGTAGGGCGGCTCGGGGAGTGGAGTGGGGATTGGACTAGCGGCGGCGGCGGGTGGTGATGAGGCCGCCGGTGATGATGAGGGCGAGGGCGCCTGGGGCGGGGATTGCTGCTGAGGAGATTCTGATGGAGTCGTGCATGAGGAAGCCGCCTGCGCCGTCGTTGTAGTTTGCGGTGACTTCTACACGGGTGAATCCTTGGGCGATGGCCCAGCCGTTCCAGGACCATTCGCCGCCGACTGCGGCGTTGACGGTGCTTTGGCCGACGAGTGCGTCGCCTTCACCAAAGAACTTGATGATGCCATCATCGACATCTGAGATTGTGGCGAAGAAGCCGCCGAAGTTGGTTTGGGCTTCATTGAAGCGGTAGTTGATCGAGCCACGGGTGTTTCCGAGCATTGAGCCGTCGTATGCGCTTGTGCGGCCGCTCCAATCGCCGCTCGACAAGCCCCATGAGGTGGTGGTGTGGATCCAGCCGTTGTCTGAGGCGAAGACTTCGCCGAGGCCTCCGAAGACTTCTTGGGTCTCGCGTTCGAAGACCCAGCGTTCGCTGTCGAAGCCTTCGAACTGCAGGGAGTCGAACTCTGCGACGCGGGCGACATCTGCTTGGGCGGTCCCGGCCAAGATCATGACAGTGGTGGCGATGGCGGCGTTTTGGTGTTTCATGTTGGTGCTCTCTTGGTGCTTGCGATTTTTGAGACTCTCCCACGAGGGGCTCTATTTAGATATGCATTTCAGGATGGGCGAAGCACGCGTATTGCACAGAGAATGTTCGGTGAGTTGCCTTGGGGGTTTGTCAGGGACGGATTAATCGTCATCAGCGGGCGAAGTGGTCTTGGGGGCGCCGGATTGGGGGTGATAACACGAATAGACTGTGGCATGGAGATGATTCGTATTACCGATGTTGCCCCGCGTGATGGTTTGCAGGCCGAGGCTGGGGTTGTGGAGACTGGGGAGAAGGCGGCGCTGGTGAAGGCGATTGAGGGGGCGGGGGTGGATGAGGTTGAGGTGAGTTCGTTTGTGTCGCCGAAGTGGGTGCCTCAGCTTGGGGATGCGGGGGCGTTGTTTGATTTGATTGCTGCGACGAAACCTGACGGGATGATCTACTCGGCGCTGGTTCCGAATGAGCGGGGGTTTGAGGGGGCTCTGGCGGTCAATGCTGATGCGAGGCAGGCGCATGGGGTGGAGCGATTGATTGATAAGGTTGCTGTTTTTACGGCGGCGTCGGAGGGGTTCTCGCAGAAGAATACGAATGCTTCAATTGCTGAGACGCTGGAGCGGTTTGCTCCATTGATTCCGAGAGCGAAGGAGCAGGGGTTGATGGTGCGGGGGTATGTGTCTTGTATTGTGCGGTGCCCGTTTGATGGGGATGTCTCGGCGGAGCAGGTTGGGGATGTGGTGTCGGGGCTGCTGGAGCTTGGGGTTGATGAGATTGATTTGGGGGACACGATCGGGGCGGGTGATCCGGATTCGATCGAGCAGGTCTTGCTTGAAGTGATGGAGCGGCTTGATGGGCGGGCGGTCAATGGCTTTGGTGATCCGACGCTGACGCTGCACTTGCATGATACTTTTGGGAACGCTGGGGCGTGTATTGAGCGGGCGTTGGAGGTTGGGGTTCGGTCGTTTGATTCTTCGGCTGGTGGGCTTGGGGGATGTCCTTATGCTTCTACAGAGACGACGAGGGCGCCGGGGAATGTTTCGACTTTGGCTGTTCTGGATGCCGTGGAGCGTGCGGGATTGATGACGAATGTCGATCGGGAGGCGATGATCGCGGCTTCCGCTTTTGCTTCGGGGTTGATCACATGATTCAGGTGCACACTAAGAACTTGATAACGACGATTACGCTTGATCGGGGTGAGAAGCGGAATGCGATGTTGCCTGCGATGCTTGTGGATTTTGAGGCGGCGGTTCGGGGGATTTCTGAAGACACGAAAGCGGTTGTGGTGCTTGGGGCGGGGAAGGTTTTTTGTGCTGGGTTTGATTTGAAGGCGTGTGCTGCGGATGAGTCTGGGGAGACGATGCGGGCGTTGCTTACTGGGTTGTCGGCTTGTGTTGTGGCGATGCGGGAGTGCAGCGTCCCTGTGGTGCTTGGGGTGCATGGGTGTGCGATTGCTGGGGGGTGCGCGATGCTTGGGGGGGCGGATGTTGTTGTTGCGGACCGGGGGGCGAAGTTGGGGTATCCGGTGGTGAAGATTGGGGTGTCGCCTGCGGTGTCGGCGGCGTTTTTGATGTCGGCTGTGCCTGCGGGGGCGGCGCGGGCGTTGATGCTTGATCCGGGGTTGATTGATGGATCACGGGGCTTTGAGCTTGGGTTGGTGCATGAGCTTGTGGAGGGGGCCGAGGATGTGAAGGGGCGGGCGATGGAGATGGCGGGGGTGCTTGCGGGCAAGCCGGGGGTTGGGGCCCGGGCGACGAAGGGGCTTTTGAATAAGTTGACCGAGGGAATGGCGGGTCGCGGGGGCGAGGGGCTTGAGGTTTCGTTATCGCGGGTGGGGTCGGATGAGGAGCGGGAGATGCTTGGGAAGTTGTGGGGTTCTTGATCCTGCTTAAGCCGAGGACGGCGTAAGCAATGCACCCGGTTCTTTGTCAATTCGTATTCCCTTACTTTCTCTGAGTATCCCGACTACCAGAACTTCCACCATGGACTGTGCCTGATACTTTCCGAGCCTGCTGAGACATCGTAAAACAGCTTCATTGATTCGAGAAGCTGAATGTTATTGCCTTCTTTCCCACCCACCCGCATAAAATCTACAGGAGGATCGGGCACATTCACTGCATCCACAACCATGCCAGCGTCACCTGCAACTTGTTCCCATTCTCCATCTACTTCAATTGCTATCAGTGTGTGTGATTTTTCATTTCGTTCTGGATTGTAAACATGAGCTAAATATGCTCGTTGCACATTGTTTGCTGTCTTAAAGTAGCGAGTGAGAGCATCGATGAGTTCGTCCGGGTAATTCGCTGGTTGCCCCATGAAGACTTTCGTCTCCTTTTCAAAGGTAATGGTTTCTTGGGGTTTCCATATTGATCCATCAAGCATTGATTCAACTTCTGCTGGCAAGAACTCTTTGCCATACTCCGATCCCGGATTCAGCAACAGAGTCGTGCCAAGAGTCAGTCCCATGAAATCACGAGCCTTCATTTGTAGATAACCACTCTCTGCCTGCACGAAATCTAGAAGACGGTCAAGCGATGAGAAAATAGCGGTGAGTTTCTTTCCATCTTGCTCCCAAGTTTGCAAAGCCACCTCTTCACCGGCCTGAAACTCTCTTAGACCTTGAACGCCTGAAGGTTGTTTTTCTTGGATTACAAAGATGTCGGAATCGAGAATATCCCGACTAAAACTCGGTCTGTGTGCTGGATCTGTCGCGGCTCGCACCAACGATCGCTCAAGATCATTCACTGGCTCAAATTTCGCTTGTTGCATACGGTCGCTCCATAACCATCACTCGCCATGTCCCAATTTATACTCGATCCTACTCTCTTTCTGGTCGCCATGCAGATCGTGTTTTGGACTCCTGCATGCCTTATGGTCAAATTCGTGGAGGAGTCGAAGACGACACCTCCACGGCACCCAGAGGGGAGGGACCCGGATAGGATGGGGGTATGAGTGAACTTGCATTGCTGACAACTGAGGGACGGATTGCGACTTTGACCATGAATCGGGGGGAGTCGCGGAACTCGATGTCGCTGGGGATGCTTGAGGCGATGCATGGGCGGGTGGATGAGCTTGTTGAGTCAGACTGTTCGGTGTTGGTGTTGACGGGGGCGGGGCGGGCGTTCTGTGCGGGGATGGATTTGAAAGCGGTCGTGATTGAGGCTTCGGGGGATCCAACGCTTGGGGAGAAGTTGTTGACGAGTTTGGCGGAGCTCACGATTAAGATTCGGTCGCTACCGATGGTGACTGTGGCATCAGTGAATGGTGCGGCGATTGGGGGCGGGTGTGGGCTCAGTTGTGTGTGTGATGTTTCGGTTTCGCATGCGGATGCGAAGTTGGGGTTTCCGGAGGTTGATCTTGGGTTGTGTCCGGCGGTGATTGCGCCTTGGGTGGTGGCGAAGATGGGGGCCGGGCGGGCTCGGATGGCGATGTTGATGGGGGGGATTATGTCGGGGGCGCGGGGGCATGAACTTGGATTGATTGATCATCTGACTGCGGATCGGGAGGGGCTTGAATCGCTTACGGCTGAGATTGCTGAGCGGTTGGCTTCTGGGGGGCCCAAGGCGTTGGCGGCGACGAAGGATTTGCTCAATGTGATTGATGGGACGGTGGATCCTGCGATGGTTCTGCGTGGGGCGAAGTTGAGCGCGGGGGTTCTTGCTACGCCGGAGGCTCAGGCGGTGTTGATGGCTCGTTTGAACCCGACTAAATCCTGATTATCGGCGGTCGACAAGGGGTGATTGTGGGTGTCAATTGGGGGGTGGGTTGCATATGATCTGTGACCGATGGAGCTGCGGATCCGTGTGGTGATCGTTGTAAAAAAGGCGATCCTTCCTCCGCAAGAGTGAGACATTCCTGTGGTTCAAGATTTACTGCCGGTGGAGCTGAGCACGAATGGTGATGGTGCCGTGATTGCGGTGTTGACATTGGATCAGCCCGGGCGGCCGGTGGTTGTGATTGATGAATCACTTTTGAATCGTTTGGATGCGACGCTGGATACTTTGCCGGATGATCTTGGTGGGTTTGTGTTGGCTTCTTCGGCGCCTCGGGCGTTTGTTGCGGGGGCGGATCTCAAAGCGATCATGGCGATGGATGATGCTGAGTTGCATGCTTATCTTGAGTTTGGGGCTCGGGTGTTCCAGAAGATTGCGGATTTGAAGTGCCCCACTGCTGCGGCGATTCATTCGACGGTGCTTGGGGGCGGGCTTGAGCTTGCGATGCATTGTGATGGGCTTGTTGGGTTGATTGAGCCGGAGGGGAAGCCGTTTTTGATTGGGCTGCCTGAGGCGGGGTTGAAGATTTGTCCTGGGTGGGGCGGGACGAACTTGCTGGTTGCTCGGATCGATTCGAAGGATGCGATTGTGATGACGGCCAATGGCCGTGCGATGAAATCTGACAAGGCGGATGAGATGGGGATCTTTGATGTGACTGTTTCGTCTGCGGATGAGTTGCTTGGGGCTGCTCGGGCGTGGGTTGGGGCGCAGGAGAAGCCAACTCGTGAGGGGCGGCCTTCGCGGTGTATTGATGAGTCAAATGCTGCAGAGATGCAGGGGGCGTTGGTTGAGGCACGCGGGGAGCTTGGGACTGAGGAGCATACCGAGGCGGTGTGTGATGCGGTTGGGGTTGGGATTGCGTCTGGTTGGGGGGCGGCGGTTCAATGCGAGCGGGACCATCTGGTCAAACTACGGCATACGCAGCCCGCGCAGGATGCGATCAATGCGTTCTTTGATAAAGGCAAGAAATAAGAGATCAAAACCACCCGATGAACATGAAAGCTGTTCGTCGAGAATTCTTTAAGGAGTTGACACCATGGCGAAGATTCAGAATGCAGACCTGAAGGACATGAAGGGCGTCTCGGACCGCGATAAGAAGATGATCGCGGATGCGGAGACTTTGCTTGGGCCTGAGCCATCGGAGATGGGGGTTGTCAAGAACTTCTTCTGGGGGAACCTGAGAGAAGAGCTGTTGTTCCCGTATCCGGAGATGGACAAGGTCTCTGCTGATGAACGGCGTGAGTGCGATGAACTGGTCGCCAAGCTTCGGGTGTATCTGAAGGAAGAGCATCCTGCTGTTGAGATCGACCAAGAGCAGTACATCCCGGAGTGGGTACTCAAGAAGCTGTTTGATTTTGGCGTGCTTGGGATGACGATTCCCAAGGAGTACGGCGGGCTTGGGATGGGGATTACTTCGTACAACCGGGTGCTTGAGGCGCTGGGGTCACGGTGTGGTTCGACGGCGGTTCTTGTTTCGGCGCATCAGTCGATCGGATGTAAAGCAGTCATGTTGTATGGGACTGAGGAACAGAAGGCGGAATACCTGCCCAAACTTGCTCGGGAATGGCTGAGTGCGTTCTGTTTGTCTGAGCCTCAGGTGGGGTGTGATGCGGGTGGTCAGGAGACGACCATCGAGCTGACCGATGATGGCGAGCACTATATTGTCAATGGCGAGAAGAAATGGGCGACCTCCGGCGCGATCGCTGGGTTGTTTACGGTGATGGGTGTTCAGAAGATTGATGGGAAGGATCGGGTCACGGCTCTGATTCTTACGCCTGATATGGAAGGTGTTGACATCTTCTCCAAGAACCGGAGCAAGATGTGTATCCGGGGTACATGGCAGGCACGGATCCGGTTTAACAATGTGAAGGTGCCTAAGAAGAACCTGCTCCACAAAGAGGGCAAGGGTCTTGGGCTTGCGTTGACTTGTTTGAACTATGGACGTTGTACTTTGTCGGCGGGGATGCTTGGCGGGGCCAAGACGGCGATGGATCAGTCGATCAAGTGGTCGCAGACGCGGCATCAGTTCGGGCGTCCGATTTCGGACTTCGAGCTTGTGCAGCAGAAGATTGCGAAGATGTCGGCGTATTGCTACGCGATGGACTCGATGCTGTACATGACGACCGGGATGCTTGATCGTCACGATACGGACATCATGCTTGAGACGGCAACTTGTAAGGTGTTCTGTTCGGAGATGGGGTGGCGGACGGTTGATAACGCGCTTCAGATCATGGGCGGCGAGGGGACCATGGCGGAGAATGAGCTTGAGCGGATCTTTAGGGACTCGCGGATCAACACGATTGTTGAGGGCGCTAACGAGGTCATGCAATCGTTCATCTTTGCATACGGCGGCAAGCAGCTCGCTGAGAAGATGCTCGGGATTAAGGACATGGCGGACAACAAGAAGTTCACGCCAACGATGATCAAGGCGGCGCTGCCGCTGGGTCGCGAGGTGTTCCTTGGGATCCGGAACAAGGCTCCGAGCATGACCAAGCTGCATCCTTCGCTATCGCCTTATGGGTCGCGGATGTGCCGATTGATCTCGGAGCTGACTTATCAGTTCAAGGTAATTTCCAAGAAGAAGGACGCGGCGATCGTGACGGCTCAGGTCACGCAGGCTCGACTTGCCGATGCGGCGTTGTATCTGCATGGGTGGGCGTGTACGCTCTCGCGGCTTGATATGGATATCCGGAACAATGAATCCGGGACCGAGTTTGATCGGAATAAAGCGAGCGCGATCCACTTCTTTGATCTTGCCGAGCTTGCGATTCATGACGCGTTCCGTGGTTTGCATGAGAATGCGGACGACACGATGCTGACGGCGGCTGCGGCGGCTTTGGCACACTCGAGTACTCTTGAGAACAACTTGTTTGCGATTCCTGAGAGCTCGCCGAGTGATAAGGGGACCGGGCGTGAGCTGAAGCAGGATCACATCAAGCAGTTCCCTGGGACTGGGCTTGAGAATGCCGGGTCTACAGGCCGCGAGCACATGAGTGAGACGATCGAACAGTTGAACTAAATGGGTTTGAGACTCAACAGTGACGAAAGCCGAGCCGGGGCAAGCGTTTGCGATGCCCCGGTTTTTTCTGCCAAAGCGTTGTGTTGAACCTATAGTTGAATCCCAATGGTGAGCCTTGGAACTGCTCGCGCGTCGTTTGGAATCGGCGGAGGCGCGGTTGTTCCCTGTTACCGCTGGTTAGGAGATTTTTATGCCACACCATACTGTGTATGAAGCGAAAATTGAGCACCTGCAGATCCTTGATGAGGATGGGAAGCTGGATAAGAAGCTGGCGAAGGACACGCTGAGTGATGATCAGGTTGTGTATTTGTATGAGCAGATGCGGGTGTGCCGGGAGCTTGATGAGATTGCTTTTAAGCTGCAGAGGTCTGGGCGGATGGGGACCTACCCGCAGAACAAGGGGCAGGAGGCCAATGCGGCTGGCTCGGCTCTGGCGATGGTCAAGGGGAATGATTGGATCGTGCCTTCGTACCGGGAGAACGCGGCGTTGTTTATGCACGGGATGCCGATGCATTATGTGATCCAGTACTGGATGGGTGATGAGCGGGGGTCGAAGTTTCCTGAGGGCGTGAACATCACGCCTTTGTCGGTTCCGATCGGGACGCACATGCTGCACGCAACGGGGATCGCTTGGGCAATGAAGCAGCGGAAAGAAGCGGACCGGGCGGCGATCACCTACTTTGGTGATGGGGCGACCTCGGAGGGTGATTTCCACAACGCGATGAATTTTGCGACGGTGATGCAGGTGCCTTGTATTTTCTATTGTCAGAATAACTCTTGGGCGATCTCGCTTCCGCGCGAGCAGCAGATGAACTCTGCTACGGTTGCGCAGAAGGCGTTGGCGTATGACATGCCGACGATTCAGGTTGATGGGAACGATATCTTTGCGGTGTATAAAGCAACCCAGGACGCTCGCACGAGGGCGATCCAGGGTGGCGGGCCATCGTTTATTGAGGGTGTGACTTACCGCCTTGCAGATCACACTACGGCGGACGATGCTCGTCGGTACCGGGATCAATCCGAGGTTGATGCGTGGCTTGAGAAGGACCCATTGATCCGGACACGGAAGTACATGGAATCGGTCGGGGTCTGGGATGACAAGAAGCAGGAAGAGCTTGAGACGCGGGCCAAGACGATTGTGAAAGAGGTTGTCGATGCGGCGATCTCTGTGAGCACGCCGACGGCGAGCGAGTTCTTTGATGATATGTATGCGGAGCTGCCTCGGGATTTGCAGATTCAGCGGGACACGATGCGGACGAGTTCGATCGGGCGGAATCCTTCGCAGATCGGGTTGAATGCTCAGGCGGCGGGGATCCAAGGATGATGGTAAAGATCGTTGATACCAAAGGCAAAGAACGGTATATCAACGCCGCATATGTTCGCTCGGTAACCCCGAAGGGTAACGAGAAGGCGGATATTGACTTTGGACACTGGAGCGGTGCGATCCGGGTTGAACAGCCTGCCGAGCAGGTTGCTGAGATTCTGAACGCAGCGCTTCCAAGCTCATTTGATGAATACCTCGCTGCTGTTGATCAGCAGACACAAACCAACAACATGGCCGCTGCAACTACTATTGCGGTTATTGGATAAACGGAGTTTCGAAATGGCAGAACAAACACTTGTTGGAGCGATTACTTCGACACTCGACCAGGCGCTCGCTCGCGATCCTGATGTGATCTTGCTCGGAGAAGACATCGGCGTCAATGGCGGCGTGTTTCGGGCTACAGAGGGTTTGATGGCGACGCATGGTGAGGACCGTGTAGTCTCTACACCTTTGGACGAAACGGGGATTATGGGGACGGCGATCGGGCTTGCGATTGCGGGCATGAAGCCGATTCCTGAGATTCAGTTCGAAGGTTTTCTTGGCCCTGCGTATGACCAGTTTGTGAACCATGCGGCTCGCATGCGGACGCGGACGCGGTCGGCGGTGACGGTGCCTATGACGGTGCGGGTTCCTGTTGGAGGGGGGATCCATGCTCCGGAGCTGCACAGCGATTCGCCTGAGGTGATTTATGCTCACTCGCCGGGGATTAAGGTGCTGATGCCTTGTACTCCATATGACGCGAAGGGCTTGCTGAACTCGGCGATCAAGGATCCTGATCCGGTGATCTTCTTTGAGCCTAAGCGGGTATACAGGACCTTTAAAGAAGAAGTACCTGATGAGTATTATGAGATCCCGATCGGGGAGGCGAAGGTTGTTTCTGAGGGCGAGGACCTGACGATCGTGACCTGGGGGGCTCCGGTGTTCCAGTGTCTTGAGGCGATTGATAATCTGCCTGAGGATGTGTCGGTGGAGCTTGTTGATCTGCGGTCGATCTATCCGTTTGATATGGACACGGTTGCCGAGTCGGTCAACAAGACCGGGCGTTGCGTGATTGTGCATGAGGCGCCGCTAACCGGCGGATTCGGTGCGGAGATCGCGGCTCGGGTGATTGAGGAGTGCTTCCTGCAACTGGAGGCACCGGTTCAGCGTGTGGCTGGGTTTGATACGATCATGCCTTACTACAAGCTGGAGAATGAGTATCTGCCTGAGGCACCGCGGATCCTGAAAGGGATTACGGAGTGTTTGGCGTACTGAGTTGATTGACGATTTACGACTGATTGATTACAGAATGACCCCCCCACTGCTGATTGCAGCGAAGAGGACTGAACATATGGCTGGCAAAGTTTCATCTGATCCGAATATCTTTATTCTCCCTGACCTTGGGGAGGGGCTTGAGGAAGCCGAGCTTATTAAGTGGGTCGTCAAAGAAGGCGACACGGTTGATGAGCTTGAAGTCATCGCGGAGATGGAGACGGACAAGGCGCTTGTTGAGGTGCCTTCGCCTCGGGCGGGGACGATTAAGACGCTGCATGGGGCTGATGGGGACACGATCAAGGTCGGGGCTCCGTTTGTGACTTATGAGGGCGGGGGAGATGATGCACCGGCGGCGGCTGCACCAGAACCTGTCGCTGCGAAGAAGGAAGATCGCCCTGAAGATCAGGGTTCTGTGGTTGGGCAGATGTCCGACTCGACGCCTGGGATGGGATCGAGCGATGGGAAGGCGTTGGCGTCGCCTGCGGTTCGTCGGCATGCTCGGGATACTGGGGTTGATATCAATGCGATCTCGGGGACTGGGATCGGTGGACGGGTGACTCGGAAGGATGTAGATAACGCGAAGGCGTCGGGCGGGGCCGTTGCTCCTGTGGCAGCTCCGGTTGCATCAGCTCCTGCTGCTCCGTCTGCACCAGCACCAGCGATGGCACCGCGTCCTGCGGAGACTCGTCGGCCTTTGAACTTGCCTACGACGCAGATTCCGGCGGCGCATGCTCCACAGCAGGCGCCTGCGGCTCAGTATCAGCAGCCGTATCCGCCACAAGGGTATGGGTATCAGCCACAGCCGGCGTATCCGTATCCTGCACCACCGCCTTATGGCTATGCCCCACCACCGCCACCTCCTGGTTATGGCTATCCACCACCGCCCCCTATGCCATATGGGTATCCGCCTGCACCGATGCAGGGCGGGGTTCCTGCGGCTCCGGGATATCAGGGGCCTGCGGCGTTCCGTCCGATCCCGAACCCGGCTCAACAGAGTTTGGTAGGGCCGGGAATGGACGAAGCACGGATTCCGTTCAAAGGTATCCGGCGGACTATTGCGAATCGGTTGCGGCATGCTGTAGACACAGCAGTCCACTTTACCGTTGTCGATGAGGCGGATGTAACGGCCCTTGATGCGCTCCGGAAAGAAGTGAGTGCGTCAACTGGGGTGAAGCTGACATTCTTGCCGTTTATATGTGCTGCGGTTTCGCGGGCGCTTGCTGGTAAGTTCGGCGCGATGAACGCGATTGTGGATGACGAGGCGTCTGAGATTGTTCAGTACGGCGCGGTGCATCTTGGGATCGCGACTGATACCGAGAATGGTCTGATGGTGCCTGTGATGCGTGATTCAGACCGGATGAATGTTGTGGAGCTTGCGCAGTCGATCGCTCAGATCGCGGCGAGTTCACGGGATCGGTCGATCCCGCGCGAGCAACTGATGGGCTCGACCTTTACGATCTCCAATGTGGGATCGCATGCGGGCCGGTTTGCGACGCCTGTGATTAACTATCCTGAGGTTGCGATTTTGGCTATTGGCAAGGCGTACGACGGGGCTGTTGTGCAGGACGGGCAGTTGATGGTTGGCAAGGTGATGCCTTTGTCGCTGGCGTGTGATCACCGGGTTGTTGACGGGGCGACGGCGGCTTTGGCTCTGGCTGAGATCGTGGAGTCGCTGCAGAACCCTGAATCACTGCTTTGAGTGATGCGGCTTGGCACCTACTTATTCGACTGAGCTGAGTTTTTTGAGCCGCTGGAGACGGGAGGATTCGTTGGTGATTAGCCATGGATCTGCTGAGAGCATCTGGTGTGCTTTGGCAAAGTACGGACCTGCTTTTTCGGTGAACCCGAGAGCGTGGTAGCACTCGCCGAGTTCCTCATGGACATAGCCGTCGGCTTCTGGGTCAGTCTCGAGTTGTTGTTGGATTTCAAGGGCTTCGTCGAATCGAGCGAGCGATCTGAGGCAGCGACCGATGCTCCATCTTGCGATTCGGATTTGGGGGAGAGATTCCGATTCAAGACGGACTTCGAGTGCACGCTCGAAGAGTATGAGTGCCTGCTGGTGATTGCCCTCGTCGTGTTCCGTCCATGCCATGTTATTGAGTAGGGAGCCACGCCATTTCTTTGCGTCTTCTTGGTCTGACTCAATGGCGAGTTCCATGGCTAGATGATTCCATTGCTTTGAATCTTGACCGCTGAGCACGATCCCGAGCATGTGGGCGGCGTCTACTGCGAGCCCATCGAGATGGCTTGATCTGGCGATATCCCAAGCGTGCACAAACTCTGATGCCGAGAGCGTTGGATCTCCTGAGGAGTTGAGCAATCGGCCTCGTTCAAGTTTGAGTCGGACGGCGAGTTCGCAAGCTGGGGAGGGGTGAGTTATCAGGATTGCATTAAGCAGTGCAAATCCTTGGTCGAATAATCTAGATAAACCGAGAGCACGGGCCTGCTGTGTTTGCGATAGAGCAGCGAGGATCGGCTTACCAGCTTCAATAGCTCTCAACGCAAAATCCTCAAATCGTTGGCATGAGACAACAGGATTACTGAAATCCCACATAGATTGGAGATATTGTGGCTCTAGGGGGGACGGCTTTGAATCAGAAATGGTCATTGGAGCCTAATCTTGCAGGTTTTGGTGTGAGCAAATGATTTCGAGGGCTTACGGCCATTGTATCCGGACAGACTTCTGCGTTAATTGCAGCTTTGAGCCATAAACACAAACGATGCCTCCCGGTCATTGAGCATGGCATTACTCTATAGAGATTGACCTCTAGCTGGGGCCCGCCTATCGTTTCGGCCCTCCGGATGGAAACCGGGGTGACTAAAGGAATTACCATGAAGAATGACACACACCCAACTTTCTACCCATCCTGCAAGGTCTACTACAACGGCGAGGTCGTCATGACCGTCGGGGCGACTGTTCCTGAGCTGAAAGTGGACGTTTGGTCGGGTTCGCACCCATTCTTTACCGGCAAAGCGACCTTTGTGGACGCTGCAGGTCGTGTTGAGAAGTTCCAGAAGAAGTTCGCTGGCAACTACTTCAAGAACAAGAAGTAATCAGACCATCTGGTCATATCCGATATTTCAAGCACCCTGCGATTCGATCGTTGGGTGTTTTTCTTTGGTGAAGTGTTCTCAGAATGCTGTTTGATTGGCTTGAGGGCTCGTTTTGGATCGATGAGACGAGTGATCGATATTTTTTGAGGATACCATGAACATTAGTCGACCAGAATATGTATAATCCGTTCATCCGGAAAATAGGATATACCATGCCGAAGACTACCGAAACCGCTGTTCATCCACTTCTAGACCTTCTAAAGGCCAAAGTCCTTGTTTGGGATGGGGCTATGGGTACGCAGATCCATGGACTGGATCTGGATATTGATACACATTATCAGGGGTGCGAGAACTGCACGGATATCTTGTCATTGAGCTGTCCTGAGGAGATCGGGGAGATCCACAGGAACTATCTACGGGCGGGTGCTGATGTGGTGTCGACCAATACCTTTGGGGCCGCGGCGCATGTGCTTGGGGAGTTTGATCGGGGGGATGACGCTCGTGAGCTGTCTCGTTCGGCGGCGGCGATTGCGAGGGCGGCGTGTGATGAGTTTTCTTCTGAGGATCAGCCGAGGTTTGTGGCTGGGTCGCTTGGGCCTGGGACGAAGCTGATTACGCTTGGGCAGATCGGGTTTGATGATCTGCGGGATTCGTACGCGATCGCGGCGATGGGGTTAATTGAGGGGGGGGTTGATGTTGTCTTGATTGAGACTTGTCAGGATTTGTTGCAGATCAAGTGTGCTGTCCAGGCCGTGCAGCAGGCGGAGGCGGAGCTTGGGCTTGATGCGGGGTCGGTGCTGATCTTTGTCTCGGTGACGATTGAGCAGACGGGTACGATGCTGGTGGGGAGTTCGATTGAAGCGGCGATCGAGGCGCTTCGGCCGATGCCAATCGCGGCGCTTGGGCTCAACTGCGCGACTGGGCCTGTGGAGATGATGAATCATGTGCGGACGCTTGCTGAAAAATGGGACCGGCCGATCACGGTGATGCCCAATGCGGGGCTTCCTGTTCTTGAAGAGGGTCAGACGGTGTACCCGCTGGATCCTGATGGATTCACCAAGGCGGTGCGTCCGTTGCTTGATGAGGGGCTGGTGGATGCGATTGGTGGGTGCTGCGGTACATCGCCGGCGCATATCGAGAAACTGCGGGCGTTTGTGGATTCGACTCCAAAGGTAGAGCGTCCCGGGCCGACTGTTGTTCCTTCGTGTTCTTCTCTGTATTCAGCGGTTGAGTACCGGCAGGATTTGTCGTTCTTGATTATCGGGGAGCGTTGCAACTCGTCGGGATCGCGGAAGTTTAAGCGGCTGCTCGAAGAGGAAGACTTTGACGGGATCGTGTCATTGGCACGGCAGCAGGTGCGGGATGGCTCGCATGTGCTGGATATCAATGTGGATGTTGCGGGTCGGGATAACCCGAGGGATATGCATGAGGTTGTGTCGCGGATTGTGAAATCTGTTGATGCTCCTTTGATGCTGGATTCGACGAATCCGAAAGTCATCTTGGCTGGGCTCAAAGCGGCAGCGGGTAAGTGCATTATCAATAGTGCGAACTTTGAGGAGGGGGATGAGAAGTTTGATGAGCTGTGCGCGATGGCTAAGGCGTTCGGTGCGGGGCTGGTGATCGGGACGATTGATGAGGATATCGAGAACGCGATGGCGCGGACGGCGGATCGGAAGCTGTCGATTGCTACTCGCGCGATCGAGCGTGCGGTTTCTGTGCATGGGCTCCTTGTTTCGGATCTGTTTATTGATCCGTTGGTGCTGCCTGTGTCTACGGGGATGGAATCGGATCGACGGAGCGGGCTGGAACTGATTGAGGGGACGCGACGGATCTGCGAGGCGTATCCGGATGTGCAGACGACTTGTGGGCTTTCGAATGTGTCTTTTGGTTTGAAGCCGGCGGCTCGGGTGGTGATTAATGCGGTGCTGCTGCATGAACTGGTTGAGGCGGGGATGAGCAGTGCGATCCTGCACGCGTCGAAGATTACGCCTCTGCACAAGATTGATGAATCCTTGAAAGACGCAGCGGTTGATTTGCTGATGGACCGGCGGGCGGAATCGGTTGGGGGGACCGGGTTGCCTGATGGGGTGACCGATGAGAAGCATGATCCGTTGTCGCATCTGATCGAGTTGTTTACCGATGAAGAGGAGCAATCGTCTTCGAAGGTGAAGGTTGACCTGACGCTTGAGGAGCAGCTCCGGGCGCACATTATTGATGGTGAGAAAGAGGGGCTTGAGGGGACGATTTCTGAGGCGTTGACCAAGTACAAGCCTTTGGAAGTGATTAATGATCATCTGCTTGCGGGGATGAAGACGGTGGGTGAGTTGTTTGGCTCTGGACAGATGCAGCTGCCGTTTGTGTTGCAGAGCGCTGAGGTGATGAAGGGGGCGGTGTCGCTGCTTGAGCCTCACATGGAGAAGGACGATGTGAGCAGCAAGGGGTCGATCGTGCTTGCGACGGTGAAGGGGGATGTGCATGATATTGGCAAGAACCTGGTTGATATTCTGCTGAGCAACAACGGGTTTACGGTGCATAATCTTGGGATCAAGCAGCCGATTGATGCGATCCTCAAGGCGTTTAACGAGACGAAGGCCGATGCGATCGGGTTGTCCGGGCTTTTGGTCAAGAGTGTCAATGTGATGGAGGACAATCTTGGGCTTCTCAATACGGCGGGGGTGGATGTTCCTGTGCTGCTGGGCGGGGCGGCTCTGACACGGACTTATGCGGAGGGGCATCTGAGCAGCGTGTACGAGGGGGATCTGCATTATGCGAAGGATGCGTTTGATGGGCTTGATACCATGAACGCGATTGTGGCTGGCACGAGCGGGGAGTTGATAGCTTCGGCCAATGAGCGGCGGGACGCTCGGAATGTCAATGTGGCCAAGCATCAGGCGAAGATTGATGGAGCGAAGTCCACGCAGACGGCGACGCTGGTTCGATCTGCGGTCACGCGTGACAATGAGATGCCGACGCCTCCGTTCTGGGGGACGAAGGTTATTCAAGAAATCAGTCTGCCCGACATCTTTGCGTATGTGAATCCGACGGCGTTGTTTAGCGTGCAGTGGCAGCTTAAACGCGGGAAGCAGGAGAAGGCCGCGTATCAAGCGATGCTTGAGGATGTGGCCAAGCCGAAGTTTGAAGAGTTGAAGGCGGCGTGTCTTGAAAAAACCATTCTTGAACCCAAGGTAGTGTATGGGTACTTCCCGTGCAGCAGCGATGGGGATTCGCTGGTTGTGTTTGACTCCGATGACCACGACAAAGAAGTGCAGCAGTTCGCGTTCCCGAGGCAGGCGGGGAACAAGTGTTTGTGCATCTCTGATTTCTATCGCGACCTTGACGAGTGCAAGTCGCTGGGGCAGCGGGATGTGATCGCGATGATGTGCGTGACGATGGGGGAGACGATCAGTGCTCATACGAAGGAGCTGTTTGAGTCGGACCGGTATCAGGAGTATCTGTACTGGCACGGGCTCGGGGTTGAGGCGGCTGAAGGGCTCGCGGAGATCTGGCACAAGCGGATCCGGCAGGAGCTTGGGTTTGGGCATGAGGATTCGAGCAGTATCCCGCAGCTGTTCCAGCAGAAATATCGGGGATCGCGGTACTCGTTTGGGTACCCGGCCTGTCCGGATATGAGTGCCCACACGACGATGTGGGAGTTGCTTGATCCGACACGGATCGGGTGTGATCTTACAGAGAACTACCAGATTGATCCGGAGCAATCGACTTGCGCGATTGTTTCGCATCATCCTGAGGCTCGGTACTTTAATGCTTGAATGAAGACACTACTGCGCCGAAGACGGCGAGTAGTGGCACCCGGCTAGTAGTCTGATTGTGATGTTCGTTGCTTGAGGAGGAGGATCAGGAAGACTGGGCCTCCGATGAGAGCGGTGAGTACGCCGATGGGGATGCGGCCGGCGTTGGTTTCAATGACTCGGGTGATGAGGTCGGCTCCTACGACTATTGATGCGCCAACGATTGCGGAGCCTATCAGGAGCCCTCGGTGTCTGGGCCCGATGAGGACTCGGACGATGTGGGGGCTCACTAAGCCAACGAAACCGATTGGGCCTGCGAGGACGATTGAGATAGTGGTGAGGATGCCTGCGCCGACGAGCTGGGTGATTCGGATCTTTCCGATGCGGAGGCCGATGCTTTTGGCTTCGTCTACGGGGAGGGCACCTGCGTCGTAGGACCTTGATTGAATGAGGGCGATCGCGATGACGATGGCGGCGATGATTGATGCGATGATGAGGTGGGTGCTGGTCAAATCTTCGCGGAGATGGCCCATCATCCATCGGCTGGTTCCGAAGCCTCGGTCGGGCATCTGGGAGGCGACGAGCATCGTGGCGGCTCCGAGGATAACCGAGACGATGACGCCAATCAAGACCATGGTGACGGGGTCAATGACGCCTCGGCGCTGGGAGAGGGTGTAGACAAGGGCGAGGACGGTGACGGCTCCGATGAGGGCGGGGAGGGATGCTCCGCCGACGCTCAGGGTTGCTCCGGTGATGAATATGGTCAGGGTGACTGCGAATCCTGCACCGGCAGACAAGCCCATGAGGTCTGGGGCGGCGAGGGGGTTTCGGAGGAGGGATTGGAGGAGGACTCCTGCGATGCCGAGGGTTGAGCCGACGATAGCGCCGGTCCAGATTCGGTGGATGCGGAGGGATTGGATCGTGGGGTCTGCTGGAATCCCCCAGCCATCTAGATTTGAGATTCCTCCGGTGGAAATCATAAGACGGAGGCTGCTCAGGATGGCGAGGGCGAGAGCCATTAGGATCAGGATGAGCAGGGATCTGCGGTTCACGGGCAACCCTATGCGCCAAATCCCCAATAAGCCGTTAGAATGAGATTGACTCATACTGAAGGGATGTGCGATGAGCGAGCCAAGTGTATTGTGGGATGCGGACTTTGATCCGAAGATTAAGACATACTACTTGTGGTCTACGACCCTAATTCTGTGCATTACGATCATTGGGATTCCCTTTGCGATTGTGTATCTGATCTTGGGGAACTGGCTGATTACCAAGCACATCGAGAACCTGGGTTGCACGCTCAGCGAGCGTACGCTTGAGATCAAGAAGGGGATTCTCAATAAAACCGAATCAACGATCCCGCTGGAGAAGATCACGGATCTGCAGATGTTCCAGGGGCCGATCATGCGGCACTTTGGGCTTCGGGGGTTCAAGGTTGAGACGGCGGGGCAATCTGCGGGACCTGCTGGGGGGTCGCTGGTCAATATGATCGGGATTGTTGATGCTGTGGAGTTCCGTAAGATGGTGCTTGATCAGCGTGATCGGCTGGCTTCTGGGGGTCAGACGTCAGTTGCGGCTCCGGCGATTTCGGCTCCGGCGGCTTCTGATGGCTCGGCTGAGATTCTGGGCGAGATCCGGGATGTGCTGGTGCGGATCGAGTCCAAAATGGGCGATTCGTAGGGTATTGAGCGGGCGTATTCTGTGGGTGCGGGGGATGTTGTGGGCTATGATTGCCACCTGATCCAGATGACTTAAAACGAGGAAACTGCTGTGGCCAACCTGATTACCTGCCGACTTGTGACACCTAGTGAAGAACTTCTCAATGAAGAGGTTTTGTATGCCTCGGTCCCTCAGCATGACGGGCTTGTGGGGTGTCAGCATGGGACCTCGCCTTTGGTTGCCCAGCTTGGGATTGGCAAACTTCGTCTTGATTTTCCCAGCGATGCTGGCGGCGGATCGCGTGAGTACTTTATTGATGGCGGGTTCATCAAGATGGCTGATAACGAGTTGATCATTCTTGCTGAGCGTGCGATTGCTGCGGAAGAAATCATTGAAAGCGAAGCACGGGCTGAGCTAGCTGAAGCCAATGCTCGTGTGATTCCTGACGACGCATCCAATAAGATGGAAGCGGTCGCCAAGTTGAGCCGGGAACGTCAAGCTGCGGCGTTGAAGGTCTCGATGGCCAAGACGAGCAAGGTTGTTGGCATCTGATTCTTGCTGAATACATCGATTTGAATGCACCCCGCATAGGGGTGTTTTTTTATGCAATGAGTTGGTGCTGTGATGTCCAAATAACTTGCGAACAGGGGCGGTACATACTACCGATCAGGGCAAAGTTGTCGATTTTGTGCGGTGCCTTGCCGATGAATTGGTACAGGTTTGCGTCCCTTTGGTCTGCGAATTTGATTTGTCTGTGTTGGAATAGGATATAGATCTCGACTGTTGACTCCCGATGTGGTAGGATTTATACGATGACCCGACTTTTTGCAGCTTTGATCGTCATATTCGCGGGGCTTTCCCCGTGGGCGATCAGTTTGTCTGCAGGCATGGATTGCGGCGAGCAATCGTGTGTTGTGGAAGTTGTCGAAGAGGGCTGTTGCGGTGGATCTGACGAGCCAAAGTACTGCCCGATGTCTGATGGGCCTTGCCGGTGCGGGGTTGCAGAAACTCCGCTTCCAGAACGGCAGCCCCCTGCTCCGCTTCCGAGCACGAATCATCCAACACTTGTGACTGTTTTCACTGCTCCACCGTTCATGGTGGATCTGATGAACGACGAGACCCGGCACGCACAGGCGAGCCGGACCGTTCACTCCCCTACTTTCAGTTCTCATACTCAGAGGCAGGCCTCGCTGGGTATTTGGCGGCTGTAGATCTTGATTCAATAGAGAAGGTGCGCGCATACCCATATGCATGCTGTTCTATTTGATCCGGTTTACATCTGTATCCAAATACCTAGAAAGTTCCTATGTCCTCCAAACTTTGTCTGTGTGCGTTGTGTGCCACTGTGGTTGTTGCTGCGTCGGGTTGTTCAACACCGTTTGACAGTCGCGATCCATATTCCCGTACGATGCCTCCTGAAATTCGCTACCCATCGCAGTCGGTGTACCGTGAACATGAAAATCATGAACCGGCACCGCAGGCTGACGATGAGATCGCCAATCACCCAGATGAGTACATCCGGTATGCGCTGTTTCATAGTCCTGAAGTGGAAGCGGCGTATCAGCGGTGGCGGGCGGCATCAGAGCGGCTCCCTCAGGTGCGGTCGTTGCCTGACCCTCGATTGAACTTTGGATTCTTTTTGAACGAGGTCGAGACGCGGGTCGGGCCTCAGCAGGCACGGGTTGGTCTCCAGCAAACCTTCCCCTGGATCGGAAAGCTCCAGGCGCGGGAGGACGCGGCCGCTAAGGGGGCTCTTGTGGCTTGGTATCTGTATCAGGAAGCGCAGCTGCGGGTTGCTGAGCGGGTAATGATCGCATTGCATGATCTGGCGTATCTTGACCGGGCGACGGCTATCACTCAAGAGAGCTATGAGCTATTGGTTTCGTTTGAAGAGGTTGTCCGGGCGCGTTATCGGCTTGGGAGTGGGTCTCATCCTGAACTGATCCGGATTCAGGTTGAGGTTGGGCAGCTCGATGATCGTGTGACTCAGCTCCAGGCGTTGCGGGGTTCGTATGTCGCGGCATTCAATGCGGTGCTCAATCGACAGAGCGGGACTGCGGTGCCCTTGGTTGGCAAGCTGCCCGCTTGGCTGGTTGATGATGATTCTGAGAAACTCGCAGAATTGGCGCGAGGATCGAGCCCCGTGCTTGCGTCATTGAATCAGCGGATCGAACAGGCACGGATGGAGACCGGGGTTGCTCGCAAAGATGGCTACCCGGATCTGACCGTTGGGATTGATTTCATTGTGACCGATGAAGCCGCGGGCCCAACGATTGCTGAGAGCGGGGATGATCCGATCATGCTCAGCTTTGGGTTGAATCTCCCGATCTGGCGCGAGAAATATGACGCGGGGGTGCGCGAGTCAATTGCGAATCGGCTTTCGATCAGCCACCAGCGGCAAGCGGCGGGCAATACGCTGTCTACGCAGGTCCATCAGGCGTGGTTTGAGCATACGGATGCCGCAAGAAGAGCCTTGCTCTATGAAGAATCGCTGATCCCGAAGGCGAAGGAATCGCTGGCGGCGTCGATGGTCGGGTTCCGGAATGGGGATTCTGAATTTTTAGATCTACTCGACACACAACGAACGCTGCTTGAGTTTGCAATCACCGCCCAGCGGGCGCGTGCAGACAGCGGGAAAGCGTTGGCGTTGCTCAACCGGCTTGTTGGCGAGCCTGTACAGACACATAACCAAACAATCAATCATAAGACAGACGAGGTGCAGCCATGAGTACGGAATCGAGCAAGCTACAAGACATCTTCGGTATGATCTGGAAGCATATTTCTGCTTCCGTGGCGTTGGTGCTGATTGTTGGCGCGCTCATGCTTGGGTATTTGATCGGACAACCCTCGGAGACCGAAGCCGAGGCTTTGGCGGGTGGGCATGATCACACAAATGCTACAGTGGTCGCCGTTGAATACACATGCTCGATGCACCCGTCGGTGAGGCTCCCCGATGCGGATACAAAGTGCCCGATCTGCTTTATGGATCTGATCCCGGTGGCGGCTGGCTCACAGGATGGCGGAGATCTGCTGACGCTTTCTGAATCTGCTGTTGCTCTGAGCCGGATCGAGACCATGAAGGTCGGGCGGTTCTTTCCGTCTGCTGAGGTGCGTCTGTACGGGAAACTTGGGTACGACGAGACCTCGGTCGCACGGATCAGCGCGTACTTTCCGGGGCGGATTGACCGGTTGTTTGTCAACTATGTTGGGGTGACGGTCAATGAGGGCGATCACCTTGCCGAGATGTACAGCCCAGAACTGCTGGCGGCGTTCGAAGAACTTCGGCAAGCGAAGAAGTCGCTGGATCAATCTGAAAGCGCGAGCGATTTTATGCGGGATACCGCCCGGCAGATCATGGATGCGTCACGGGAGAAGCTACGGCTCTTTGGGATATCTCAAGAACAGATCGCTCGGGTTGAGGGCGGGGAGTTTGATTCTGATCAACTGACTATTTATTCGCCTATTGGCGGGGTGGTTACACGGCTTGCTGCACGCGAGGGGGATTATCTGGAAACGGGTGAACGGATCGCGACGGTGGCGAATCTATCGCGACTTTGGCTTGATCTTGAGGCGTATGAATCTGATCTTCCGATGCTCCGATGGGGACTGCCGATTACATTTACGGTCGAAGCGCATCCAGGTGAGGTCTTCGAAGGGCGGGTTTCATTTATTGAGCCGATGGTTGATGATCGCACCCGGACGGCGGCGGTGCGGGTAGCGGTTGACAACACTGACGGTCGGCTCAAGCCTGGGATGTTTGCGACGGCTGTTGCAAGACCGAAGATAGCCGCTGATGGGGTTGTTGTGTCTGATGATCTTGCAGGCAAATGGGTTTGCCCGATGCATCCCACGATTGTTCTCGATCATGCGGGGAGCTGTGATATCTGCGGGATGGATGTGGTGAGCGCCGAGTCGCTTGGTATTGTTGGTGATCCCTCGATGGTTGAAACGCCATTGGTGATCCCGAGATCTGCGGTGCTCTTTACAGGGACTCGGTCGATTGTGTATGTCCGAGTTACCGATCAGGAGGAGCCGACTTATGAAGGGCGGGTTGTTCACCTCGGCCCACTAGCGGGGGATTTTTATACTGTCCGGACTGGGATCGATGAAGGCGAAGATATTGTTGTCCACGGTGCGTTCCGGGTGGACAGCGCTATGCAGCTCCTTGCGAAGCCGAGCATGATGATGCCTGGGGGGGGAAGGAGCGGCGCAGTACACAATCACGGCGGGGATGATTCTGATATGTCATCGATGAGAATGAAATCGACGGCTCCTGATTCATTCGCTGAGGGTCTTGGCCTGGTGTACGGGGCGTATTTGAATGCTCAGGAACGACTCGCGGATGATGATTTTGACGGGTTTCTTGAAGCGACTCTAGATCTCAATACATCTATTCACTCGGTGAACACTTCGGGGCTCTCTGGCGAATCGTTGGGTTTGTGGAATCGCTCATCAGAACAACTTGCTGTGAGTCTTGATGGGGCGACGATCGAGGATGCACGCCAACTGTTTGAGACAATGACCGCAGGCGTTATGACACTGCAGGACCGATTCGGGAACATGAGCGGTGAGACTCTGCATGTGGCATTCTGCCCGATGGCCTTTGATTTCAAGGGTGCAAAGTGGATCCAGCGGGGAACGGAGATCAATAACCCGTACTTTGGAGATGCGATGTTGCGGTGCGGGGATATACAGGAGACGCTCGAATCTGTTCAAGCGAGCGATCACAAGGGGCACATGAATGACTGATCAAAAACCTCTTGCCAATCCGGGTCCGATCGGGCGTGTTGTGCGGTTTTGTTTAGAGCAGAAGCTTGTGGTTGGGCTTCTGCTGGTTGTCATGATTTCCTGGGGGATCATGGTGGCCCCGTTTGACTGGTCGGTTGGGGATATGCCTCGTGATCCGGTGCCTGTGGATGCGATCCCGGACATTGGTGAGAATCAGCAGATTGTGTTTACCGAATGGATGGGCCGAAGCCCGCAGGATATTGATGATCAGATCTCGTATCCGATGACCGTTGCGCTCTTGGGGATTCCTGGAGTTAAGGATATCCGGAGCTATTCGGTGTTTGGGTTCTCGACCATCTATATCGTTTTTGAGGATGAGATTGAGTTTTATTGGTCGCGGTCGAGGGTGCTTGAAAAACTGAACTCACTCCCTGCGGGGACATTGCCCAGCGGGGTGAGCCCGACGCTTGGGCCTGATGCGACGGCGCTGGGGCAGGTGTTCTGGTACACGCTTGAGGGACGCGACGAGGAGGGCAATCCGACCGGGGGATGGGAGCCCGATGAGCTTCGGTCGATTCAGGACTTTACGGTGAAATACAAACTCGCTAGCGTCGAAGGCGTCAGCGAGGTGGCGTCTATTGGCGGGTTTGTGCGGGAGTATCAGGTGGATGTCAATCCTGATGCAATGCGGGCGGCGGGGATCTCGCTTCGGCAGGTGATTGACGCGGTACGCAAGAGCAATCTTGATGTTGGTGCTCGGACGCTTGAGGTGAACCGGGCGGAGTACATTGTGCGGGGGCTTGGGTTCATTGAGAATCCTGAGGATCTTGAGCAGACGGCGATTACTTCGCGGGATGGGATTCCGGTCCTTGTTGGGGATATTGCACATGTGGCGTTTGGGCCCGCGCTGCGGCGTGGGGTGCTGACCAAGGGCGGGGTTGAGGCTGTGGGCGGGGTTGTTGTGGTGCGGTATGGCGAGAATCCGATGGCGACGATTGAGCGTGTCAAGGAGCAGATCCAGCGGACGGCTTCTGGGCTTCCGAGCAAGACGCTAGCTGATGGGACTGTTTCTCGGGTGACGATTGTGCCGTTCTATGACCGGTCGGGGTTGATCAAGGAGACGCTCGGGACGCTGAACTCTGCGATCGAGCAGCAGGTGTACATTACTATTTTGGTTGTCGTGCTGATGGTGATGCACTTGAGGTCGAGTATTCTGATCGGGGCAATGCTTCCAATTACAGTACTAGGAACCTTTATAGGCATGAAGGTGTTTCATGTGGACGCCAATATTGTCGCGCTCTCGGGGATCGCGATTGCGATCGGCACGATTGTGGATGTCGGGATCGTGCTTAGCGAGAATATTTTGAGGCATCTTGAAGACGCGGGCGAAGACGATCGGCCACTTGAAGTGATCTACCGGGCAACGACGGAGGTCGGCGGTGCGGTTCTCACCGCGGTGGCTACTACTGTGGTTGGGTTTTTGCCCGTCTTTACCATGCAGGCGGCGGAGGGGAAGCTGTTTGGACCATTGGCGTACACGAAGACCTTTGCGCTTGTTGCTTCGATCGTTATTGCGCTCACTATTTTGCCCGCGGCGGCTCATGTTCTCATGGGTGTTCGGGTGCCTTCGAAATCTATCCGCGGGGCGGCCTCGATTGTGCTGGCTTTGGTTGGGATTGCGATTGCGATTCTGGTTCAGCCGCTTGGTGGAGTTCTAGTGACGGCGTTCGGGGTGTTTTATCTTGTTGAGCACTGGCTCCCCAAGTGGGTCACCCGGGCGGTGCAATGGTCTACGAATCTGGTTGTTGTGGCTATTGTTTTGGTTGTGCTTGCGGGTACTTGGGAGCCGCTGGGGCCGGAGTTTGGGACGGCAGGCAATGCGTTGTTTATTGCGTTGGTTGTTGGTGTGCTGCTGCTTGCGTTCTGGATCGTGCGGATTTTGTTCCCGTTGATTCTTGGATGGGCCCTTGAGCACAAGATTGTTGCACTCTGCCCGGCGGTGTTTATCGCGGTCTTTGGGGCGACGGTTTGGCTCGGGTTTGATCAGGTATGGGGATGGCTTCCCGAGAAAATCCGGCAGAATGATCGGGTGGTATCGGTCGCCCACTCTTTGCCAGGGCTTGGTTCGGAGTTCATGCCTTCGCTTGACGAGGGATCGTTTTTATATATGCCCACGGCGATGCCTCATGTTTCGATCGGAGAAGCGACGGACATACTCAAGGAACTCGATCTGCGGATTTTGAGCGTGCCTGAGGTGGAGATGTCGGTTGGGAAGATTGGTCGGGTGGACAGCCCGCTTGATCCCGCACCGATCTCGATGGTTGAGACTATTATCCAGTACAAGAGTGAGTTCATCACCGGCGATGATGGCAAGCCCATTCGCCAGTGGCGTGACAAGATCGAGTCGCCTCAGGATATTTGGGATGAGATTGTCAAGGCGGCGCAGATGCCCGGGGTGACCAGTGCGCCCAAGTTGCAGCCGATCGAAACGCGGATAGTTATGCTCCAATCTGGGTTCAGGGCTCCAATGGGGATCAAGGTGTATGGGCCTGATCTTGAGACGATTGAATCGTTTGGTCTTGAGCTTGAGCAGATTCTCAAGGAGGTCCCATCTATCCAGCCCGCGGCGGTGTTTGCGGATCGGGTCGTGGGCAAGCCGTATCTGGAGATTGAAATTGACCGGGAGCGGATCGCGCGGTATGGGATTCAGATCGCTGATGTGCAGGAGGTAATCGAGGTAGCGATTGGCGGCAAGGCTCTCACGATGACCGTTGAAGGCCGTGAGCGGTACCCTGTTCGGGTTCGGTACTTGCGTGAGCTTCGTGACCAGCCCGATACACTGACGAAAATTCTGGTGCCATCGCCGGACGGGACACAGGTGCCGCTCGGGGAGTTGGCGACGATCAACTACCGGCGCGGGCCTCAGATGATTAAGAGCGAGGACACTTTCCTTGTGGCGTATGTGTTGTTTGACAAGCAGCCGGGGACGGCGGAGGTTGCGGTAGTGCATGATGCGCAGGCGTATATTGACGAGCAGATTGCGTCGGGCCGGCTTGATGTGCCCGCGGGCGTGAGTTATGTGTTCTCGGGTTCGTATCTCAATCAAGTCCGTGCGGCCAAACGGCTGAGTATTGTGCTGCCGCTGTCGCTGATGGTGATCTTCTTGCTCCTGTATTTCCAGTTCAAGAAGGTTAGCGTGACGCTGATGGTGTTCTCTGGTGTCTTTGTCGCGTGGGGCGGCGGGTTCATGATGCTGTGGCTGTACGGGCAGCCTTGGTTTATGGACTTTGATATGATGGGCACGAATATGCGTGATCTGTTCCAGATCCGCCAGTACAACCTGAGTGTTGCGGTTTGGGTCGGGTTCTTGGCGTTGTTCGGGATCGCGACTGATGACGGGGTCATCATGGCGACGCGGATTGAGCAGGCGATGCGTGAGGACAGGCCTGAGACCATCAAGGCGATCCGCAAGACGGTGATTGTTGGTGGTCGGCATCGGATCCGGGCGGCGGTGATGACCAGCGCCACGACGATTCTGGCCCTACTGCCGGTATTGACCAGCACCGGGCGTGGTGCCGATATTATGATCCCGATGGCCATTCCGACCTTCGGAGGAATGGCCGTGGCCTCGATTACTTGGTTTGTGGTACCTATCCTCTACAGCTGGATTCAGGAGTTCGGACTCCGTTATTCGAACCGGATCAATGCCAACAGTACTGAGTAAGGAACCTACCCATGAATCGTCTTTCAATCACCGCCGCGATCGTTTGCAGCACATTGCTTTCACCTCTTGCCCTTGGCGAGACTGGTGGAGGTTGTGTCGAAATGGTTTCCGGCACAGAATCTGCAGCCCCAAAAACCATCCCGTACATTCTCGACATCTGCCCCACTTCCGGCAAAGAGCTCGGCTCCAAGGGTGATCCGATCGTGAAGGTTTACGATGGCCGAGAAGTGAAGTTCTGTAGCAAGAAATGCGATCGTAAGTTTAAGAAAGATCTCGAAGCCTCGTTTGAGAAACTCGACGAGTTGATCGCTGAATCGCAGCTGCCCTTCTACCCGAAAACTACTTGTGTGATTACAGGAAATAAACTGGCCGAGGACCCGCCTCAGATTATCTATGAGAATCGACTCGTCCGTTTTTGTTGTGTAGGTTGTATTGGAACATTCAAGAATGACCCGGAGCAATATATTGCTAAGCTCGACAAATCGGTTATCGCGAAGCAGAGCGAGCATTACCCGCTAACGGCCTGCCCGATTTCTGGAGAAGAACTCGGTTCGATGGGCGATGCGATCGAGGTTGTATATGCGGGCCGGCTTGTGAAGTTCTGCTGCTCGATGTGCATCCCGAAGTTTGAGAAGGACCCGATGGCGGTAATCTCGAAGATCGACGCTGCATGGAAGGCGATGCATACGGATGCCGACGAACATCATGGACATGATCATAACGACGACTGAAATCTGCGAGCACAGATCGGATCTGCTCAGAAGCGTTTGATTAGTCTCTGGTCCAGAGCGTATTGAAATCTACAACCTGCCCTTCGATTGGCTCTGCGAAGGCCTCGGCATCGGCCTTTGTTGTGAACGAGGCAATATGCGAGGCCATGGGCGTGCGGAGCTGATCGGATTTGACATACCAAGCATCGGCCATCGAGATCCATTCGGACGAGGTGTGGTCGTGGCTCCAGCGATCGGTGATGGTGAGTTCGGGGTGCTTTGATTCGAAGATCATCTGGCAGTTGAAGTCGTCGAAGGTCATGGGCTCGTTGCCGCGGTCGCCGTCGATGATTGTTGCGGTGGCGAAGCGTTCGTCGGATATGATCATCCCGCACTCGGCGCAGATTGAATCGCCGTAACGGATATTTGGCGGTCCGCCATCTGTATCAGCTCCGCAGCCTGACAATGCCATCGCCGCTAGAACACTACCAAGACCGATTGAGCGAGTGAGGATCATACCGAGCCTCGCTTTGAGAAGATGACCATCGCAATCGCCAGCGGAACGATTGTCCAGACGCCTAGGACAAGTGCGAGGATCCATGGGAGCGCGTCGCCGAAGGTTTGGGAGGCGTACATGCCTACTGGTCCAAGGACATCGAGCGAGGCGTTCATGTTGACGATGACCGCCATCTTGAATGCCTGGAGTGGGTTCATCACGCCGATGGCGAAGACTTCTTGGACGCGGAGTTTGAAGAGTATGGTCCCGGCCATCAGCCCGAGATCACTCAGGAAGACGAGGATTAGCCAAGCGAAGAGCCCGAGCCCGGTCGCTACGCCGCTACGGCGAGACAACACCGAGAGGAGCATCCCGGCCGAAAGCATCGCCAGTGCGAGCATGCAGGTAAAGAGGACGAGCATGACGAACGCGCTGATGCCTACGCCCCCCACTCTCCACGCCAGTACACCAGCGCTCAGTCCGAAACCAATGCACATCGAGCAACACAATGCGATAGCTAGGCCGATGTACTTGCCGAGCAAGAGTTCTGTTCTTGAGATGGGTTGCGCGAGCAAGTACAGAAGCGTTCCTCGCTCGCGTTCACCGGCGATCGAGCCGGCCCCGGCGATGAGGGCCATGAGTGGGACGACGAGCATGATGAGGTTCAGCAGGCCGGCAGTTGTTCTGCCGAATCCTGCGAAGCCGTGGGATCCTGAACCGGCGAGTGACATGAAGGACACCGCGACGGCGAGGACCGTGAAGGCGACGGTGTACAGGATGAACCAGCGGCTCGAAATGGCGTCGCGGAACTCGCGGCGGGCGAATGCGATGACGCTGGAGGCTCTTGACAGGTGCGATCCGATCGCTGTGCTCTTTGATTCGTGTGTTGATTCGATTGGGAGTGCGGTCATTTGGAATCCTCCTGGACTTCTTCGAGGATCTCAAAGTCGCGGACTTCGATCTCGGCTCTGGCGAGCACGGAGACAGGTTCGGCCTTGCGGTTCCGTGGGACCGAGACGCAGAGACCATGACCATTGAGATTGACGGCGTGGCCCGCATCACGAAGCACGGTCGCGGCGGTTTCTTCGGTGCCCATGCTCAGATACAACCGCATGGTCTGGACCCGTGATTCGGTTGGCCAGAGTTCCTGAGGCGAAACATCTTTGACCAGTTTCCCCTTCTCCATCACCAGCACGCGACCGGCTAAAGAGAGGACTTCGTCAGGACGGTGTGACGCAAAGAGGAGCGTCTTGCCATCGTCGCGGAGTTGGCAGAGCGTGTCGATGACCTCGCCCCGCCCTGAGGCATCAAGATTTGAGGTGGGTTCATCGAGCACGATGATGGGTGGATCAGCGATGAGCGCGATGGCGAGGGCCAAGCGTTGTTTCATACCGCCCGACAAGTCGCGAACACGTTTCTTCTCATGCCCTTGCAAGCCGACCTTGGCCAACGCGAGGGCCGCCCCACGGCTATCAACCTTGCGAAGATTGGCGAAGAACATAATCGAAGACCCGAGCTTGGCATCATCGTGGAAGGCGAGTTCCTGAGGGACATAGCCAACGAATGAGCGGGCCTGCTTTCCTTGGCTGCGTACATCGATGCTGTGGATGGACACTGATCCTGCCGATGGGAAGATTCCAAGCAGCGAACGGACGAGGGTGGTTTTCCCGGCGCCGTTGCTTCCCCAGAGGGCGATGGATTCACCCTTGGCGAGATTGAAGGAGAGGTCGTCAACAGCAACGACACTCCCGAATTTTTTGGTGACATGAGATGCTTTGATCATACGAAGGCCCTTTGTGATGGGTCAGGATCGGCAATGACTGGTAGACGCCGCTCGCGAGCGATGAGTAACCCCCCAAGGCATGAGATCGAGAGTAATCCGGCTGAGAACGCAATCATAGGAATGCGCGAGGTTTCTTGTGTGCTGATATACAAATCAAGCGTTGGGGGCTTGGTAAGAGGCGAATCATCGATGAATATGGGATCCGGGCTCAGTTCTGGAAAGGCGCGGGCGGTAAGCTCGATGGCTTGCTGAGCGGGGCTGTGGAGAAAGACTCTTAGGTTTGGCTTGCGAGCCAGCAGTGATCGGAAGAGACTGCGTGGCTCATGCGGGAAGTCGCCGATGCCGTCGTTGTCTTGATCGAAGCCGGAATAGTTGGACCAGAAGTTGCCTATTCCGTCTGCGGAGAACTCGTTGAGCATGAGCTGGCCCCGGCCGTGGACGGTGACCTGCTCTTCGTTTTCAACAAATGCGTTGTTGGTGATGACATTGTCGTGGGTGATTGGGGTCGAAAGGAGCCCGATCTCATTGAAGGCGACCTTGTTGCCTGTGATGATCCCCCAAGAATCAACCGACGACGGGGAGTTGTCTACATACATGCCTACGCGATTGGCGAGCAACGCGTTGTTCTCGATGGTGATGGCATCGCAATCTTTGAGCCCGATTCCGTAGCCGCTGGTGCCGCGGTTATTGATGATGGAGTTACCGATGAGGGTGATGTCGTTGGAATACATCAGGTAGATGCCAACGGAGTTTGCAATCAGCTCGTTGTCGGCAAGAGTCGTGTTGTGGGAGTACATGAAGTGCAACCCGTATCGCGAATCGGTGACATGATTGCGGGCAACAGAGAGGTCTTCGGAGTACCAGAAGACCATGTCGCGGACCGCGTCGATGGTGTTGTCCTCGATAATGCTGTTGTGGCTCCACCAGAGGCGGATACCGTCGCCGCGGCGGCCGAGCTCGAGCTCTTTGCCAACGACGGTGTTGTTGCGGATGATCGAGTCTGGGGCGGGGCGGAGGTCGATCCCGAAGTAGACATCCTCAAAGTGGTTGTCCTCGATAATCACCGGCCCGGCAACGGCCCGTACGCCGGCGGGCTCTTGGTCGACTGTTGAGCCTGATCCACGGACTGTGAACCCACGGAGAGTCACATCGGCAACGGTAATCTCAATGACCGACCCATTACCGAGACCATCTATGGTGACGAGCCCTTTGCCGTCGAGCACGATCGGTTTATTGATCTGGAGGTTGCCCTCGTAGACACCTGCTGGCACCACAATGGTTGATCCGGGATCGGCGGCCTCGATAAGCCGGGCGATCTCGTCGCTTGACTGATGGGCAACTTGCGCTTGGACTCCGAACACCACGGCAAGGAGCACACACATGCACGCGATGGATTGGAGTTTCAACATGGTTAAGCCGCGGCCTGCTTTGCTGCTTTCTTTTCGGCGTTCTGCGCCTTGACCAGCGGAGCATACGCACGCCAGTGGAAGAACAACGAAATGACGACAACTCCAGAAGCGATGGTCGCCAAGATCAGCCCTGGACCTGCCTTGGCGATGGTCTCAAACTGCCCGATGAACCCGCTGCCAAGAATCGGCGGAACAAATGGCTCAATCGAGTTGGAAAGGGGTGCGTCGGGGTCGAGATTCATCCCGAAATGGCTCATCCATAAGTACAAGTCGATCAAGAAGACCGCTGGAAATGTGATCACAGGGAGAATCAGCAAAACCGCCCAGCGGCTGTGGATCCAGCTAGCAAGTTCGAGCATGACGACAAATAGGATCATGAAGTAGACACCGACATGCCGCTCGATCTGGGCGGCTTCCTCGAGCGGACGCATCCCGATGTAGTGGTTCAGGCTGTTGATCTCATCGACATCACCGGCAAGATGATTTACATAGGCCGTCAACTGCAGGTTCTGTGGGTACTGGGGCGCAACGAGCTCCATGTGCCAGAACGGAACGAAGAGGGCAACGAGAAGCATCACTCGGGCGACGAGGAGCAAGAACCCTGGGGCCCCGTACTTCAGGCTATTCTTTTTAAGATCGTCTTGGTCAACGCGTGGGCCGACGATGTGGTCGATGAATGTCATCCGTGATTCTCCTGAAGTGGTGGGCATGTCCTGCTTGGATGCCGGCTGTCAATACGCTGCGACGCGCGGTAACGCGTCGCAGCATGTGTGTTTCTCTGAAGAGAGAACAGAGATTACTCGTTTGGCTCGACCATGAGGTAGCCCATCATCTCCAGGTGGAGAGCCGAGCAGAACTCGGTGCAGTAGAACGGGAATGTACCCGCAGTGTCTGCAACGAACTCAACAGTGGCGGTTTCGCCCGGTTCAAGACTCAGTGTGATGTTGTACACCGGGATCGAGAAGCCGTGGGTCGCGTCAACAGCACGCTCTGTGTTGGTGATGCGCCAAGTGACGGTGTCGCCCTGCTTGACAGTGACGTGCTCTGGAGTGAAGTGGCTCCGCATCGCGGTCATGAAGACCTCGACTTCGTGATCACCTTTGCGTTCAACGCGTTCCATCTTGGGACGCGGGGCGAACGGATCAACCGACTGGGTGTGTGGATCCCAACCGATCTCTGGGTAAACCGACCACGCGTTGAGCTTGTCGGCCTTGATGATCTGAGCATAGTGTGGCTCGCCGACACCCAATGGCATGTCGTAGATCACGGGCATATCGGTGCCCTGCTTGGAGATATCAATAAGCTGGAAGTTCTGTGGGAGCAACGGACCAACGCCGATGAAGCGATCGACCGCCCACTTGTTGTACGCGACGAGGTACTTGCCGTCTGGATCGACGGTGTCGCCTTCAGCAGCACCAAGGTGACCGATGTTGTAATGAACAGGGGTCTTGTGGACGAGTGTCCAGTCTGGCTCTGGGTTGGCTGAGCCGTACGATCCACCAAGGGTCCAGCGGGCGACCGCTGAGTCGAGGAAGAGTGAGGTGTAGGCGTAGCCGTCAGGGCCGAACTGGGTGTGTAGTGGGCCGAGGCCGACTTCAACCTGTGCTTCCATCACGCTATCAAAGTCAAGGACAGGGACACCAAACTCATCATGACCGGAGAAGGTCTTGTTTTCGATGGCTGCTTTGATCTTTGAGAACGAGTAGATCGTGGTGTGCGGATCAAGCTTGCCCGAAACAACAATGAAGTCACCCTTTGGAGCAACATCGACGCCGTGTGGGCTGCGAGGCTCTGGGGTCACATGGAGCAGGCCTTCGGCGATCGCTGTTTTGAGCGAGATCACTTCCATGCCCTTGATGGTGCTTGTTTTACCAGCCTGAAATACCTTCTCTGCCTTTTGCCAGTTAATGATGTGCAGGTAGTCGGTTGCGTTCATGCTGACGCCGGCCTCGAATGGAGGGGCCTTCATGCCATCGACCCCGATACCGCCGGTGGCGAGTTCGGTGTTGATCGAGTTGAGGAAGAAGTATCCGTCGCTCTCGAGCTTGCCACAGTCAGCGATGTCCTGCCAGTATGGTGGGAGCTCGATCGCGAATGATTTATCCTTATCGATCCGACCTTTTTTGCGGTCAAACTTCCACATGGTAACTGCACCACGGAAGTTCTCTTTGTACTCACTCATTGGAGCGTAATCAGCACCCCAAGGCACGTTGTACTGTGCGGTCTCGAATACGTAATCGGTATTCGGGGTGACGAATGCACCGCCGTGATCGTTGATGAACAGTGGGTTCTTGACGATTTGTTTGGTTTCAAAGTCACGAAGATCAATCACCGCCATGCGCGCGTTGGACTTGTCGTTGATGAAGAGCCATTCGCCGTCGTAGTCGCCGTTGGTTTCGGAGAGGGCTGGGTGGTGAGTGTCGCCCCAGAGGTTTTCTTTGCCCTGGACATTGCCTTCAGAGAGGATCTCATTGCCTACTCCGTAGCCGTAGCCCTGCCATGGTTCTGGGGTAAAGACCGCGATGGTCTTGAGCAATCTCATCGATGGGACACCGATGACAAAGACCTGTCCCGAGTGACCGCCCGAGGACATGATGACATACTCGTCCTTCATGCCTGTCGGTGTATAGGTCTTGGCCGCGGCGATGAGGTCTTGCGTGGTCAGACCTCGATCTTTGGCAACCTGCTGAACATCGCTCATGGACTGCGCCATGGCCGACGACGACATGCCGAGCGTAATAGCACCGGCCATAAGGATCATCTTGGATCCTAGTTTTGAAAGCGTCATTGTATTTCCTTTCCTGCTGGATTATGAATGACTTGGTGTTTGATTTGATGACCCCCACAGCGTTGCGAGGACCAGAATCGCTCAATCAAGGGTGTTGATCGAACGCATATAAGTGATGATGTTGTTGAGCTCTTCGTCGCTCATCGCTGGATTGCCGCCCTTGGGTGGCATGTCGATTCCGGTGGTATTGGCGGCGTCCCAGATCGGGCGTCCCATCTTCACCAGCATGATGATTTCCTTGTCGGTTGAATCCTTCACAAACTGGCTATCGATAAAGGACTTCCCAAGCCCTTCCATCCCTTCACCATTAGGACCGTGGCATGCCGAACAGAGTGCTACGTAAAGATCCCGGCCTGGGCCATCGAATGCGACTTCTGTTGTTGATCGCTCGATGATCCAGTTGTCCATGCTTATTCTTGGTGCAGAGGAGTCTTGGATCGAGCGGAGGTAGACCATGACATCGTTGATCTGCTCATCCGTGATGTTTTGGGCGCCGCGTGCGGGCATCATGACGCCAGTGGTGTTGAGCGGATGATCTGGCAACCGCCCCACCGCGATGTTGTTGAAAAGTTCCGCGTCATCGCTGTCTTGGATGTAGCCGTTGTTAACCAGCGGCTTGCCCAATCCGACAACACCCTGAGCATTGTCCCCGTGGCAGATTTTGCAAGTGTTCATATAGACAGTCTCACCAGGGGAGAGCTGCTCAGAAGGAGAGCCTGAGAATGCAACGGCGGAATGCGCCACTCGGTTTGCATTCGGAGGTCCCGCAATCACGACGATGGCAAGAATGATGGGGAGTGTGATGGTCATCAGGACCAACACCCCTACTGATTTCCACTTGTATGGATCAGTATTGTGCGTAAGGTCAGCGGATGATTGAGCTTGGATATTTGACATGGGGAAGTGATCTCGGCGTTTTTTATATTTCCGGATGTGTTTGTACTGTTATTGCCATTGAGTATATATTCCTGCCTGAGAATAAATCCATGCAAAATTCGGATATACCGAGGTTCTGCATCAAAATCAGCCCCAGCGGAACACCAGGGGCATTTTACGAAAACAAAAAGAATTCTATTCTATTCCGCTGCTGAATTTCAGCCATTAAAAGAGGGTTTGAAATACGAAACTGCGATTCATTTGAGATTAATGACTCAAATAGACTGAGTAGCCAACCTGCAATCTCAAGAGCCATGAATCCATTCGGATCTGAGCACGCCTCGGGCGTTGAACGCGGCCATTTAATGGATGGAGCCGGGCCCGCTGAGACACACTTGAATGTGGGCCTAGGGACTAATATGGCTGAATTATGGCAAAAAAATAGCACTGGAAGTCTGAAGCCAACCAGTGCCACACCCGAAACGGGTTGAATGAATAAACATATAAATCCTGGATCTTGACCGTCTCGTCCTGATAAATATTTGGGACAGAATCGAGCCTGCCATCTGGGTGAGCAGATGACATTGGACGAGTGATCAAGCACTTACATGCCTCACTCAACAACGCACCATCTATCAAGATCCGCGCAAGAGTATTGTCGATTTTTTGTATTTTTTATACGAGAGCTGCTTCAAGTTCAAATCCCTGGTAACAGCAACTCAACGATTTATTGGCAATCGCTGTGCTCGGTGGCACGCTCCATCGCTCTTCGCACCCAAAGGTTCTCAACACCATATTGCGAGATAAGACTGGGCAAAGACGACTCCATAAGGGCTATACCATCCTTTGCAAATCCTGAATCACAGAGGGCCGCCCCGAGGGCGTTCTGGATCTTTGAGAATAGTTTCTCGCTGGCCAGTCCCTCAAGAAACAGACAGGAGTTATCTGCTCTGATGAGGTAGCTGAGTGCCTGCTCAAGATCGCCCGATTCGAGATACGCTGACCCCAGCAAGAAATCCGCCTCGGCAAGGTTGTACCGCCAACTATCAGGCATGGCGGCCCAGACGTTTCGGACGAAGGTCATTTGGGATATGCATTTCTCGTACTCGCCTTGGTGAAAGTAGTTTTTAGAGAGGTTTCTGTACATCCGACAGACGACCGGATCTGAAATTCGGTGGTTTGCCAATGTTAATTCAAGGGCGTGTTTGATATGGCGTTCGCCCTCTTCTAGTTTATTCGAGGAAGTTAGAACAACGCCGAGCGAAGAATAGAACTGCCCGAGATCCTTTCGCTCACGGGATGACGGTTTTTGGGGTCCCGAATCGATTATCTCGCGGAACATCTGCTCCGCTGTTGTGTAGTCTTGCTCAAGCCAATAGAGACCTGCCAAGTTGGACTGGACTTTGCTTTGCAGCGACCAGTTCAGCCTGCTAAAGGATCGATGATCAATTAACTGCTGATACATCTGGCGTGCGGTTTGGTAATCGCCGCAGGTTTGAATCCCGTGAGCGACCCCTCTCCAATCATTTGCGAGCTGTTCGGTGAGTTCTCCGTTTAGGTTCATAAGTTCTGCAGCGGATTGATAGACCGGCAATGCATCATTAAAGTTTCCGTTCTGCGTAAGCGCGTACCCTTTGGAGAAGAGGAAGGTCTGCTTGTATTGAGCCGGAACCTCTGACATATCACCGAACTCGCTTTCGACGATTTCAATATTCCTACTGGCTTCCTTGTGAAACCCGTTTCTTGCGTGCTCACCGATCATCCGAATATGAGCATTGAGCCTTGCGAGTTGTTCTGAGATTTCTTGATCTTGAGTTTCTGCTTGCGAATCTTCGAGTGCTTTGGTGATGGCCCCTGGAATTCCCGCGATGTGACCACGCTCAAGTTCTTTCTGGTTTGCAAACTCGCTTACAAATACTGAGCCCGGCAGAACCATGATGACCAAGAAAAGCCCGGCGATAGTGACAGCACGGGATGCGATCTTTGTGCGGCTGTGTTTCTGAAAGAACTTCTCAAACCCAGATAGGGGCTGATTCGATGCCCCAACAGCCTGCACCAGGGTGTCGGCGGCCTCTTGCACGGTTTCAAATCGCATCGATGGATCTGGATGGATCATGCGACATAGGACTTTGGCGATTGGCGGGGAGAGGGTTGAGCTGGAGTCTCCGGATTCGTTTTCATAGATTGCAGCGGAATGCTCACAGTTGAGAGTGGCGCCGAGTACCTCTGCGGCGAGAACACCGATTGAGAAAATATCACTACTCACGGCGTCACCTGATGATTGTCCGCTGCGTCGTTCCGGACTCATGTAGCGGAGTGTGCCGAAGATTTCAGGGTTGATTGTTTGGATATCGATGGGGATCGACTGACCGTGGATGAGTTTGGCGATCCCGAAATCGATGACAGTCGGAATGAGTTTGTCCGATTGAGGGTCTTTGTGTATCAGGATGTTTGAAGGTTTGATGTCGCGGTGGACAACGCCGTTCTGGTGTGCATACTCGAATATATCACAGAGATTCACGAGAAGATCTATGCGCTGATTGAATGTAATTTCATGATCTTTGAAGTAGATGGATAATGGATCGCCCAGGGCGTATTCCATAACGAGGAATGGCTGAGCGTGGAGCTGGGATTCGATGACACCGACTTGGTAGATCCGCGCGATCGAGGGGTGTTCGAGGCGGGCAAGGAGGTGTGCTTCGGCCTGGATTCTAGAGGTCGCTTGCTGGGAACAGCTGAGCGGACGAAGGACTTTGATCGCGACCTCGCGCTGGGGATTCTCTTGGATCGCGTGGTAGACAATGCTGCTGGCGCCTTGCCCGAGGACCCGTTGGAGTTTGAATCCTGGAATTTGTATGGTCCCCGAGCCGAAGACCTCTGGGCGGTAAACTATGACGGCGTTGGCATCAACAATCGGTGTGTCGAGAAGCGATTGGGCCTGGGGCTCGTGCTTTAAAAGCGAACGGACTTCTTGGACGAGTTCTTCATCGCCATCACAAAGCTCGGCGATGGTCGCATCGCGATCTTCGGGATTGGCAGAAATCACGGATTGAAGAATCTCTGCAATAAGATTGTGTCTTTGATATCTATTCATGCGCCAGCTCTCTTGCGAGCCAGAGGCGGGCGTGGTTCCAGTCAAGCTGGACGGTCCGCTCGGAGACATCGAGATATGTCGCGATATCGCTGGTTGAAAGACCCCCGAAGTATTTCATCTCGACAATTTTCGCTTGACGGTCAGCAATTTGCTCTAAGCGTTCGAGGGCTTCGTTGAGTTCGAGGAGTTGAGATTCGGAGAGGGCGGATTGGCCCCCGAGATCGACGATAATCGAGCTTGGAGTGGTCCCACCGCCTCGGACGGCGGCGGAACGGTCACGGATGTGGTTGATGAGAACCCGGCGGATCATGATCGAAGCAACAGCAAGGAGGTGTGCCCGCTCGTTCCATTTATCTGTACGCTGCTTGAGGACTCGCGAGATTGCTTCATGGACAAGTTCGGTAGCCTCAATGGTGATTGAGTGATGGGATGTGGAGAGGTGCCAGGCAGCGATGTTGCGGAGTTCTTGGTAGACGGTGGCGCAGAGATCGTCGGTGGTGAGCGACGGGTTCTTTGGTGCGGGTTTCTTTAGCGATTGATGCTGAGTTTCGTCTAGAGAATCAGAGGGCTGGGAGGATGCTGCTAAGTCTTGATTTTGCATCTCAGTTCTCCCGCTCTTGTTCACTGTATCGTTGGCACTCATCTGGCTTCAGACTGAATCCTGTATCCGAAGACTCTCTATACGCAACAAATTTCCAAGTGTTCGAATCAGTACTCATACGAAATGATGTATTCCCTAATACCTTACATCGTGAAAAGACCAACTTACTATAGACAATCCCCATCTTCCATACACTTCGTATCCCACTAAGAACCAGCAACTTAGGACTGACCAACCTTCAAGCACAATGCCAGCAACACCTCAAGAACTACCTCACCAATATCTGGTGAGAGTTTACTATTGAGAAACTCATTGCGATCAGTAAGTAGGGTTGTGGAGTGGTTTAGCTCCGCGGCAATTGAGAACGCCCGGCTCTGTTCGAGCCGGGCGTTTTCTTGAAAGCGGGTGAACAGATTTGAACTGTCGACATTCACGTTGGCAACGTGACGCTCTACCACTGAGCTACACCCGCGATTGGTTGTCGCTGACCTGACATTCATCGGGCCTGCAGGGGTAAAAATAGACCATAAAGTGCCGTTGGTCAATCTGTTTTTGAATCAACCTGACATGTGGTGCGATTGGAGCGAAAATTGGGGCGTTTGGGGGTGGATTATTGGCCTAGGGCGTGCTCGATGGCATCGACAACCTGCTTTGATGTATACGCGTTGGAGAGCCAGACGGGATCTGGGTTGCCTGGCTGGTAGACCACGAGGAGTGGAATCCCGGTCTGGCCCAAGTCGCGGAGTTTTTGCCACCCGGGTGCAGAGGTGGCCGTGACATCGGCGGCCATTGGGACGACATCCGCACCAAGGAGAAGAGATTTGACGGGGTCACGGGCGAGGACAGTGGCTTCGAGGGTCTTGCAGTTGAGGCACCACTCGGCGGTGAAATCAAGAACGACCACTTTGCCGTTTTCCAAAGCTTCATCAAGAGCAGTTTGGGTATAGGGCTCCCAGAAGTAGTGGTACAGGTGGCTGGTTTGGTTTGAGGCGATTGCGATGCCACTGGTGGCGACGAAGAGGCCGATGACGCTGAAGATAAGTCTCGGGGCGATCTTCTTTGAGATCATGATGGTACGGACAAGGAGGAGTCCGCCGGCACTCAATCCGAGAATAGCAATGACCCACCAGTGGATGGCTTTGAACCACCAAGGGGTGCCCCACCCTTGTCCGGAGGCAACCGAGATCATTGTGGTGCCTAGGAAGTAGGCGCCGGCGGCGAGCATAAGCAAGCCCATGACTTGTTTGACGAGTTCACTCGCTGGGCCAGTCTTGGGGATCTTGTTCATCCACTTTGGGTTCATCGTGAGGATCAGGTATGGGAAGGCCATGCCAAAGCCGAGGGAGAAGAAGATGATCATGACCTGCCAAGGCTGCATGGTGGCGGCTCCGGCGAGGAGGGCGCCGGCGACGAAACCGAAACAGGGGAGGCCGAGGATTGCGGTCATCATTCCGAACATAAACGAGCCGGAGGAAGAGTTGGCTTTGGGGTTGATCATGTAGGTTGCTTGGGGAAGCTTGATTGTGAATAGGCCCATGATTCCAAGGCCCATGACTCCGATGAGGAGCCCGATGATCCCTGTGACCCACCAGATGCCGAAGATGATTGAGGGGTCTACGAAGTCGGCGACGAAGGCGACTGGGATACCGATCCCGACCCAGAAGGCGATGACTCCGAGAGCCATCATGGTGCCGAGTTTGATGGCTTTTGATTTGGATTCACCTGCGTGGTTGGTGATGGTCATCACTTTCAATGGAATAACCGGGAGGACACAGGGGGTGAGGTTGAGGATGAATCCACCAAATGCAGCAGCGAGTGCGATCACTGCAATGCCTGCGGCGGAGTCGATGGGTGGGAGGACGAAGAGCCCAAGAAACTGGCGTTGATTGTTGAGGGGTTCGGTGGTCGTAGTTTGTGAGCCATTGAAAGTATCCGGGTTTGAGAATGTGGAGGGGTCGAAGTTGTCGAAGAGTGGATTGACAGCGATGGCTTCGGGGGTGTCGGTTATGGTGAGGGTAATGGAGTTATTGTCTAGGGTCGGTTGGAAGCAGGTTACATCGTCGCAAGCTTGATAGAAAGTTGCGATGTCGATAGTGAGGTCGCCAAGGGGGGCGTCAGGGCTGATCTGGATGGGGATATAGGCGACGGCTTTGCCGGAGTAGGTGAGGAGATCGACTGGGGGGCCTAGGAATCGGACGACGGCGGTGTGTTCTTCCGGCCATTGGATTTGACCAGCAATCACAGAAACCGGGAGGACGAGGTCAATTGTGGTGGCGATGGCTGGGAAGTCGCCCATTTCCTCTGGGATGACGGGGACATTTGGGTATATGTGGAAGCCGTCTTGATGGTCGAAGGTGACAGCGACGACCAAGTTTCCGCCGGGCTGGACAGAAGTGGCCGATGCTTCGGCTGAGACGGCTACTGGATTCTCATCTGAACCGAAGCCGGGCTGGGCGTGAGACTGGGACATCAGTGCAAAGATGGTGAAGAGAGCGAGGATTGATTGCATGCGTTTGAGCATTGATTTAGGACTCCGGGGATATGGATCTGGAATGCGTTGATCGTATCGGCATTGATCGGTCGTGATGGCCAACGGCGGGTTTAGAGGATTTGTTCCCCCGGATCGCCCTCGGTTATGAAATCTAAGGCCAAATCATGGAGAATCCGGGCCAGAGTGCCCGATAGAATACCCAATTGGCTGTCCCTGCGATCCGTGGGTACGGTGTATCTGCTTGATGGAGTCTTTGGCCTATGGGCATGCTAGACCAAAATGAAATCGACTCACTGATGGCTGCAGTGGACGACGGTGGCTCCGAGGAGCCGTTGCCGCAGATCAGTATTTTTTCGCGGACCCGCAAAGATCTCGATAATGTCGAGGTTCGGCAGTACGACTTCAAGCGTCCCGAGCGAGTATCCAAAGACCAGATGATGGCTCTTGAGACGCTCCACGAGGCGTTTGCACGGAACTTTGGCGCTTCGCTCTCAGGGTTCTTGCGGACAATCGTTGAGGTCCGGGTCGCGGCGTGTGAGCAGATGACCTATGGGGAGTTCGTTTCTGGACTCCCAAACCCAACGAGCTACAACCTGATCCAGACGGACAAGCTCGAGGGGCAGATGTGCCTTGAAATTTCACCGCTGATTATCTATCCGATTATCGACCGGCTGCTCGGCGGGACTAACCAGGACCTGTTTATCCCGCAGCGTCCGATGACACCGATCGAGCAGCGGCTGATTTCCAATGTGCTCGGGCGGGGGCTCGAGGCGCTCAGCGAGGCGTGGAGCAGCGTCAAGGAGCTTGAGTTCAAAATTGTCGCCCACGAATCAAATCCGCAGCTTGTGCAGATTGTCCCTCCCAATGAAGTGGTGATGGTGATCGGCCTTGAAATGCGGATGTCGTCGCGCGCAGGGACGATGAATCTCTGTATCCCCTACAATGTTATCGAGCCTGTGATGGACGACCTGAGCAGCCAGAGCTGGTTCGCGGTTTCAAGAAACGATGACGACACCAGCTTTGAAGACCGGATCACCGAGAATCTGGATCAATCCGGGGTCCAAGCATCGGTTGCGATAGCCAACACGACCATTTCACTGCGGGAACTCTCTGAACTCTCGGTTGGCGATATGATTGTGACTACACATGACGCCAAAAACCCAGCAGTGATCTATATCGAGGGCGAGCCCAAGTTCTTGGCTCAAGCTGGGCAGCACCGGAGCAATCGGGCCGTTCGGGTCCTCAAGAGCCTCTCAAGGGGCGAGCGGATCGACGAATAACGGATCTGCTGACGCGTTGAGCCGCCTTCGGGCCCTTCGTTGCCCGCCTTGGTTACCTATATATAGAGTCTAAAGTTTGATCCTGTCTGGGTGGAGTTCTAGACTTGTGGACGGCAGGCTTGTAAGGCCTGTTGATTGGAGACCTTTGTATGAACGATGGTTGTGCACAATGTCGGTGATTGGCTATCCCAGCCAGATCACCCACCAAACGGGAAGGACGCGGATCATGCGATGATCTGATCGTCCATTTCGAATGGATTGCGGACTCTTGATTGAGCCGTAGTCGGCGTGCATGACCGGAACTCTTATAGGAGTCTCCGGTCGTTTGCGTTTTTAGAAATCTGATGCCGGCACATTCCGCTGGCATCTTTGAATCAATCGGCGTCAGTGACGCCAGACATCCCACCAACTTGATAACTCAACTGAAAGTCAGGAGCCCCAAATGAACACCCAAGAAATGATGCGAATCCTCGATGGTATTGCCCGTGAACGGAATGTCGAGAAATCCCTTTTGATCTCTGATCTCGAGGCCGCGATGGTTTCGGCTTGCCGGAAGTACTTTGGGACACTTGATGCTGAGGAGTTCTCTTGCAATGTTGATCCGTTGACTGGGGAGATCAGCCTGTTCCGTTATGACGAGCCGCTGGAAATCAGCCCAGAGGACTTTGGACGGATCGCCGCCCAGACCTTCAAGCAGGTGATGATCCAGCGATTCCGTGATGATGAGCGTCAATCGCTCATGGAAGAGTTTGCGGGCCGCCAGGGCGAGCTTGTGACCGGGACCGCTCAGCGGTATGACCGCGGGGCACTCGTTGTCCAGGTTGATCGCGCTGAGTGTGTAATGCTCCGCAGTGAGCAGATCCCGGGCGAGCAGTTCATGCCCGGCGACCGGGTGCGGGCGTTTGTGCTTGATGTCAAGGACATGGGAGCACAGGTCAAGATTTACCTGAGCCGGGCGCACCCTGACTTTATCAAGTACCTATTTGAAGTTGAAGTTCCTGAGGTTCTCGACCGGACGATTGAGATCAAGGCGATCGCACGCGAAGCCGGCTACCGCACGAAGATGGCCGTTTCTTCGATCGACTCGAAAGTTGACGCTGTCGGTGCTTGTGTTGGTATTCGCGGCTCGCGGATCAAGACCATCGTTGAAGAACTCAATGGTGAAAAGATTGATATTGTCCGCTGGAACGAATCTTCACAGATCCTGATCGCCAACGCACTCAAGCCTGCAGAGGTCAACGAGATCTCGCTGTGCTTTGAGCTTGGGCGTGCAACCGTTGTCGTGCGTGATGATCAGCTCTCGCTGGCAATCGGCAAACGCGGGCAGAATGTTCGACTTGGCGCCCGACTCACCGGGTGGGATGTTGACATTCTCACTCCTGAAGAGTTCACCAAGGGCTTAACAATCTTGTCGGAGACCCTGACACAGATCGAAGGCGTGACCGAGGACAAGGTTGACCGTTTGGCGGCTCTGGGCATGATCACGGTCTTTGACATCGAGGAAATCGGTGCTGAGGTTCTTGAGGCTGAGCTTGAGTTGACCCCCGAGGTCGCGGTTCAAGCCGTGGAACTCTGTGCCGCTAAGGCGCTTGTTGTTGCCGAAATCCAGGCCCGCGAGAAGGAAGAAGCGGCGGCCAAGCGTGCCGACGAAGAAGCGGCGGCCTCGTCGATTCTTTCAGGTGATGTGAACCCTGCCGACAACCCTGAAGCAGCAGCAGCAGCGATTCTGGGCGGTGCGATCACTGCCCCGGTCACCGAAGAAGCGGTTGTTGATGAAGCGGCTGCGAAAGAAGCAGAGAACCGTGCTTCGGACATTCTGGGCGGCTAAGAGATTGAAAGACCCACCACAGGCACAGATCGCTTGCGGTGATTGAATACAACAGATTAAAAACGCATTTGACACTTTGACCGTTCGCTGAACGGAGGACCACTTGGCTAATACACGAATTTTCGAGCTCGCAAAAGAACTCGGCATTAAATCTAAATCAATCGTTGAGAAGTGCCACGCTGAAGGCATCCCAAAGGATGTCATCAAGAATCACATGTCAACGATCTCGATCGGTCTAGAGCAGACTGTCCGCGAGTGGTTCAGCAGTGAGAACACCGAAGAGTCTCCGCACACCGCTGTTGAGAAAACCGAAAAGGTTGATCTCGAGAAAGTGCGGACTCCAGCGAAGGCGAAGAAAGCCAAGGCGGTTGCTGACGGTGACACGGATGAGAACGCTGACTCGGCTGTCGCCGTTGTCGCCGCTCCGCCTCCACCACCGCCTGCAACCAAGCTTGCCCCCGCGGCCCCGGCTGCATCTGCTGCACCCGCGGCAGCCAAGGCAACCAAGGCGTCTGCTCCGGCACCTGCTCCTGCACCCGCACCAGCGGCACCGATTGCCCCAGCTACGCCGGCGGCCAAGGCCCCTGTGGCTGAAGCACCGGCTGCACCAGTTGCCAGCGTTCCAGTAGCACCTGTTGCTGCTGCACCTACTGCACCTGCTGCTGACAATGTGAGTGACGATACAGACACCGCCAAGCCGGTCGCGGCTCCGAAGAAGACTCCCCCACCGCCGCCTCTGATGAATGTACCAACACGTCCATCGGTGATCACACCGGCCGGACCGAAAATCGAAGATCTGCAGAAGAAGGTCATTAAACTGGCCGGTCCGAAGGTGATTCGTGTCGAAGCTCCTGAGCGGATTGATCCGCCTCGTCGTCGTCCACCACCTCGTGAAGGTGGCGGGTATCAAGGCGGTGGTGGTGCTGGTGGCGGCGGATATGGCGCTGGCACCGGTCCTTCCGAAGGCCGAGCCCCTCGTGGCGGTTCGACCCGTCGTCGTCCACAGGGCGGAGCGGGCGTTCGACCTGCATCGGGTAGTTCAGCATCAGGCTGGAGCGAAGCGGATCTCGCTGAGCGTGAAGCACGCCTCAAGCAATCCGGTGGGTATCTTCAGCGTCGTCAAAACCAGATGCGTTCGACCGCTGCGGCCTCACAGAGTGCGGCAAAGGTCGGTGGGAAGGTATCCATCGCTGAGCCATTCACCATTAAGGATTTGTCAGCAGCAACCGGCGTCAAGGGCGCGGACATTATCAAGAAACTCTTTATGCAGGGTGTGATTTCGAATATCAACTCTGGTATTGATTCGGAAAAAGCTCAGGAGATCATGATCGACTGGGATATCGAGCTCGAGGTCGTTGAGGCGAAGGGCGCGGAAGAACAGGTCGCTGAGCAGTTCGCTGAACGCGACCGAACCAACGAGAAAGCACGCGGGCCAATCGTGACCATCCTTGGTCATGTTGACCACGGCAAGACCTCGCTGCTCGACAAAATCCGGAAGGCGAATGTCGCTGATGGTGAAGCGGGCGGTATTACACAGGCGACCAGCGCGTTCCGTGTACCGGTCAAAACCGGAAGCGACGAGAAGCATGTGACCTTCATTGACACCCCCGGTCACGAGGCGTTTACCGCGATGCGCAGCCGTGGTGCCAATGTGACTGACATTGTCGTGCTGGTAGTTGCTGCCGATGACGGGGTGATGCCTCAGACGATCGAGTCGATCTCGCACTCCAAAGCAGCGGGCGTTCCGATTATTGTGGCGCTCAACAAGATCGACAAGGAACAGGCGACCGATGGGAATATCCAGCGGATCATGGGTCAGCTTGCTGAACATGGCTTGAACCCGGTCGAATGGGGCGGCGAAACCGAAGTTATCAAGACTTCGGCGATCAAGGATATCGGGATCCAGGAACTGCTTGAGATCCTTGATCTGCAAGCGGAGATCCTGGAACTCAAGGCGGATTACTCTGGGCAGGCACAGGGGACGGTCATTGAGGCCAACCCTGAGGGCGGTCGCGGTAATGTGGCCAATATCCTTGTCCAAGAGGGCGAGTTGAAGGTTGGCGACTTTATTGTCATGGGCCGAGCGTTTGGTCGTGTGCGTGATATCACTGA
>Ga0209344_10000794_pt1 | contig 48490 bp, 15 predicted proteins | sample Cruoilmetagenom6_FD_187293 | JGI IMG/M metagenome (GOLD analysis project Ga0209344, IMG submission 187293) | Oil polluted marine microbial communities from Coal Oil Point, Santa Barbara, California, USA - Santa Barbara Oil Seep Sample 6 (SPAdes)... | ecosystem: Environmental > Aquatic > Marine... | reverse complement strand
AAGCCGGAAAGCCTGCGAAAGTCGCCCTGACAGCGCTCATGCGAAAGATGATCGAATTGGCAAACGCACTCGTCCAGCAAAACCGCAAATGGACACCGAAAACAGCTTGATCAAGACGGATACTCTAGATCGGCAGAGGCGAGAGGTCTTCGAGCAAGCGCGCGTGGTCAGTGGAGACTACGCGCGCGTTCTGGAAATACAGGGCGGTATGAAGGAATGAAACCCGCTTTCAATGAGCATAAAAGGACCTTTCACCAAGGCGGCATCAAATATCTCACGCGCCAAAACGGATTGGCATTCAGTACCATAGCAAACAATGACGGCTGTCAGCCCATTGCAGTCGCCACCCTCAGCTTGGGAAAACCAGCTGCTTCCTTATGGAATTGGCCATAAGGTCTCAGCGCTCGCTCCAGGTTTCTTGAAATCGGCTAGCGTGAATTTCCCAACCCCCATTAAGCAAGCGCTGTAAGCACTCTCCTTCTTTTTGCGCCCCCAGAGATCCACCCTGGCGTGAAAAGCACTTTTCCCTTCGGCATGACCTTCGTGGAAAACGACTTTGTTGCCATTCTTGTTCAATTTTTCCCTGAAGCTGAAAATAGTATCAGAGCGCTTCTTCTTCGCGTCGCAGTAGTGAAAGTGGTATCCCCAATCCCCGTGGTTTTCCCTTATGACAACATGTCTTTTATCAACTCTCTGAAGGAATTGTGCTGTGACTACTGAGACACTCGAGATGATGGGGCGATGCTGAACTAATCGCAAACTTCCTCGAACTATGGGGAATTCTTCGCGCTCTAGAAAGATCTCGCCGAGATCTAGGCTGCTGCTATCTCGCCGTTCGAGCGAGCTGACGCCTTCCGCGTACGAAAGCTGCTGGTTTAAACTTTGCGCGACAATTTCGATTTCACGCAGTAGCCCCGAAGCATGTTCGTAGAAGCGCTTGGGTATTATGAGTGGAGGTCTGTGCTCTCCTGTTCGGAGGTCTTCTGCTTCTCCCAATCCTTTGCTAGCTAAAAATTCAATCTTCTCGTGGCTGGAGAAGCTGCGCAGTTCCGCTAAGAGATTATCGAGTCTTAAAACTTTCCCATTGTCGTTTTCCAGTCTCATACCCCCCTTTCTCGATTGAACGCACCCTATGAAGCGCATCTTCGACCTTCAAGACTTGAAGTGCTCTGATCAGTTCCAAGGCGGCACTCCAACGCCGATATTTTCATCCTTTGAATTACACCTCAAAATCGAATCCTATGGTGCTCATCAAGCATGTCGTCAGACTGACGGATCCGTTTCCTGTCGCGGCAAGAAGCCGTGGGTGAGAGTGCGGAAAAATGAGCCCAAGCCATATTCAGCTGATTCCGACCCCAGAGCTTGCGCTTCTCTTCGGCTACAGTGAGCCGAGCGCGTCCTTCTATGACTTCTGTCGTAGGACGGGTATCGCTCCGGTGCCCGGGCGGCGCGGGTGGTATGACCCGAAACTCATTCGCGCGCGATTGGATGCTGTTCAGGGCATCAGTGCGGCAGAACGCGAGGCCACTTCGCAACCGATGGGGTGGTCGGTGCGCTACGCGGCGCAGGTTATCGAGCATTATTCGCAGGTTAGCCCGGACGAAAGCGATGCGGTTTTGCGCAAGCTCAATCGAGCAAAATCTCTGTCTCAAGACACAAAAATGTAAACGCCCCTGTAAACGCGGGGCCTCAAACACGGCAAGGAGTGATGTAAGTGATTGTTTTTAAATGGAGGCGAGTACCGGAATCGAACCGGTGTACACGGATTTGCAATCCGCTGCGTAACCACTCCGCCAACTCGCCAGAGTGATGCATTCATTAGGTTTCATAGATGGTGCCGTCAAGCGGTTATCACTCTGGTTATCAGGTTTCTGTTCTGTGCCTGTTCTGTTCACTGACGTTTCTCCCGAGCCTGACGGGCGCGCATGATCTGCCGAGCTTCCCCGGCATACTTGCGGATCATGGCCCTAGATGTGTGGCCGCTGTAGCTGGCAATCTCATCGTCGTCGCAACCGGCCCACGCTAGCTCCATGACGCTACGATAGCGCAGGGCGTGCTGGTCATATGCCGTCAGTTCGAGCCTCTTCCGTTCGTCAAGCATAACGCGGGCCATGTATCGGTATTCCATGGGTGATCCGTCCGGACGGGTCAGGATCGTCAGGCCACTCTTGGGGGCGTTGTCCAATGCCGCTTTTTAGGGTGCGGGTGCAGGGTAGCCATAGGGGTTTGTCGGTTTTCCCTTGAGCAATGCGCAGGCTGTCGCTGTCATAGTCGTTCCAACCGCGTTGACGAGTTCGACGGTCGAGTAGAAGCGCACTTTGACGCGCAGCGACAATCAACAGAAGAAGAATTCCTTTCCCGCGACAAAAACGATGATACCGTCAGAGATGCCGCGACATAGGATCTCATCCTGACTTTCGCCAGCGTCTCACCCAGATTGTCGCGCTATAGTCCGGACCTGAACCCGATCGAAATGGCGTTCTCCAAACTGAAAGCCCATCTGCGCCGTATCGGAGCGCGATCCTTTACCGGTCTGTTCGCCGCCCTCAGCGAAATCTGCGACCTCTACACGCCAGAGGAATGCTGGAACTACTTTTGCGAGGCAGGATACGCTTCTACGTAAACTGGAACCGCTTTAAGGGGCGATAACCGTCCTGCCACAATTTCAAGTTGGGCATGCAGCCGTCCGGGATATGGAATTCAAAACGAATGCAAATGACAATCGCGACCAAAGCTTCAGCCCTCGCGGAACGCTCGAGTAAAGTAATCCGTCAGAGGTTTCGCAAGATAGTTGAGCGGCGAGCGTTCTGCTGTCTTGATGAACGCCTCCACCGGCATGCCGGGCAGCAGGGTCTGACCTCCCAGTTTTTGCATCTCGTCTGGCAAGGGGATCAACTCGACCTGATAGTAAGACAGTCCCGTCACCTGATCGGTGAACACATCAGCGGAAAGCTTGGTCACGCGGCCAAGCACCTCGGGCGTCATGCGCTGATCAAAGGCGGCAAAGCGCAGCGACGCCTCTTGTCCGACGTGGACCTGATCCACATGGATGGGATCGATCCGGGCGGAAACGATCATCGGTTGATCCTGCGGGATGATGTACATGATGGGCTCTGCAGGCGAAATGACGGCCTGCAGGGCAAAGACGCGAGAGTCGTAAACAACGCCACTCACGGGCGCGCGCAGCTCGGTGCGTGACAGGGTTTCAAGTGTGCTCAGGCGCCGCTGAACCAGTTCGACTTCCTGAAACTGCTGGTCGCGCAAGGTCGTGATCGCCTCCTCGCGCAATCGTGTCGTCAGTGCGATGCGTTCAATGTTCAGCGCTGCAATTTGTCCGCGCAGTTGTGCCACGTTGGCGGTTAGGCTTCCAATCTCACCCAGCAGGCGCGCTTGTTCGCGCTGCAATGCAGACACCCGAGAGGCAGGTGCCAGACCTTTGTCAAAAAGGCTTTTGGTGTCCGCCAGTTCCGTTTCAATGAGGTCTCTTTGCGTCTCAAGTGCCGCAAGCTGCGCGCCAGCCCCATCAATCTGGTTTTCCGCCTGCGCGATCTGCTCGGAAATCTGTTCCGCGCTCTGGCGCAGCGTGTCTGCGCGCGCCCCGAACAGTCGCTGCTGCCCGTCTATCAGGGCCTGCACATCAGGATCCGCCATCGCTTCGGCCAGTAGCGCATCCGGGGCGGGCAGCGCATCCAGACCGTCACGTTCGGCCTGCAGCCGAGCTTTGCGCGCCAGCAACTCAAAGAGTTGGCCCTCTATGATTGCCAGTTCCGATCGCAACAACTTGTCGTCGAAACGCAAAAGGACGTCACCCGAAGACACAATGTCCCCATCTTTGACAAGCAGTTCTCCGACCACGCCACCTTGGGGATGTTGCAGAACCTGTCGATTGGATTCGACCTGTATCATGCCCGACGCGATGACAGCACCAGCGATACGGGCATTCACACTCCAATAGCCGAGAACGCCTACGAGGACGACCAACGAGATTGCGCCGACTAAAAGCGGACCCGTGGCTTTCCATTTGCGGGTCTCATCCGTGCTCATGTCTGCGATACCTTTGAAAGCGTTTGTTGAATATCACGCACGTTGCTGACCATCGATTTCAACACCTCGTCGCGGGGGCCATCCGCCTTGATGCGCCCGCCTTCGATGACGATCAGACGGTCACATTCAGAGATCGCGGATGGGCGATGTGTCAGAATGACAACGGATCGGTTGGTCGCCTTGAATTCCCGCACCGCGGCGTTCAGTGCCATAGACCCGTCATGATCCAGCGCAGAGTTCGGTTCATCCAGAACCAGCAGAACGGGGTCGCCGTAGAACGCCCGCGCCAGCGCAATGCGCTGTTTTTGCCCACCGGACAACTGGCTGTCTTCGCTCAGGATAACCGTTTTGTACCCATCCGGCAGAGACAGGATCATCTCGTGGGCATTGGCCCGTTTCGCGGCCTCGACGACTTTGGCGTCATCCGGCATCGTCGCCATACGCGCGATGTTTTCGGCAATCGTGCCGTTAAACAACACGACGTTCTGTGGCAGATAACCAATATAAGCACCCAATGCGTCCGGCCCGTATTGGTCCAACGTGGCTCCGCCAAAGCGGACCTCACCTGCCGCCACACGGGTCAGGCCCAGAATGGACTTTGCGAGCGTGGATTTGCCCGAACCGCTTTTGCCGATGACGCCCAAGGTCTCCCCTTCGGAGAGGTAGAAACTGACGCCTGACAAGGTCGGAGCCTTGGCACCTTGAGACATCACCGAAACGCTGCTGAACATCACGTTGGGGGCGGGTGTCGGTAGCGCATGTGTTTCCACCTGAGGCGGTGTCGTTTGCAAAAGCTCCCCCAGTGCAGCCCATGCGGCACGGGCGCGCTGGACGGTCGCCCACTGGCCTATGGTTTGTTCGATAGGCGCCAGCGCGCGTCCCATCAGGATGGAGCCTGCAATCATCGCCCCCGCGGTCATTTCGCCTTGCAGCACCAGATAGGCGCCGACGCCCAGCATGGCCGATTGCAGGAACAGCCGGAATGTCTTGGTCATCGCCGTAAACAGACCCGCCCAATCACTTGCTCTCATCGTGTCGCTAAGCGATTTGTCACGCATCATATGCCAGCGGGCCGAAACAGCCGTCCCCATGCCCTGCGAGCGTACAACTTCGGCGGATCGGCGCACCTGTTCGGCAAAAGCATTGGCCTGCCCGGATGCCATCTGTGCCTCGAGTGTTTTGCCTCGTGTCAGCGCGGCGTTCAGCAACGTGATAACGATCAGAAACGCCCCGCCAGCGACGGCCAGCCAGCCGAGGATAGGATGAAAAATGAAAATCGCAGCAATAAAGAGCGGAGTCCACGGCACGTCGAACAGCGCCAGCATGACAGGTGACGTGAATATGCCCTGGACCATTTCAAGATCCCGCAAGCCGCTCGCCGGAGCGCCGCGCTCTTTGGGCAGGAGTGCACGTTGAAGCACGGCGTCGAACACCCGATCATCCAGTCTGGATTGGAACCGCGCCCCGAAGCGCGCCAGAACCCGCCCGCGGGCATAGTCAAGACAGCCCATCAGCCCATAAAGTGCCGCCACGAGAATGGCCAATGCGACCAGCGTTTCTTCAGACCTTGATCCCAAGACCCGGTCATAGACCTGCAACATGAACAAGGGCCCGGTCAGCATCAAAACGTTCACGAAAATGCTGAACAGGAACACGGACCACAAGAGCCGAGTGCCTTCGGCACGCGCAGCCCTTAATTCCGGCAAACCGATTGGGGGGGCAATAGTGATTTTAAAAACTACCTTGTAATATTTCCGGAAGACTCCAAGCCGATGAGGCCAGAGAACAGCTCTGTAACCGACATTCCCCAAGTGGCCTGCCATCTGACACGAAGATCGCCTGATCAGGCCTGTGGATCAAGTATCTTCTTCCTCTGAGGGTCTCCGGAGTTGCGGAAACGCCTGAAAGCGCGTGCCTTATGCTTCGAAGCGATGCTGTGATGGCCCGGAGGCGAGGATTTTCAGCGCGTTGGACAGAGATGTTCTGCCGCGTTCGTTGAGTTTGAGTTGGGAACGCTGTCACGCGCATAGTGGTGGCGCTCGCAGTCGGTGGACGGTGGCAAGGATGGCGCTCACCATTGGGCCTGTGACGGCTACCTCAGCCAGATGGAAGGTGATGGCGCGGGCGTGGCGCACCATGCGTGCCCCGATTTTGATCAGCTTGAGTTGCAGGCTGGTCAGCGACCAGTCGGCCATTTTCTCGGGTAGCTCGATGCAGCGCAGGAAGGTGGTTAGGTTGTAGGCCAGCGCGTGCAGTTGCAACCGCACCTCATTGTCGCGGAACCGCCTGCATGACAAGCGCGTCCAATGGAAGGCGTATTTTCCCTCCTTGATGTGCTGTTCGGCGGTGCCGCGTCGATTGTAGAAGCGGGTGACCTCATCCGGCTCCATGGGCAGGTTGGTGACGATGAAACCCATGCGGGGGAACAGCTCGCCCGGATGCCATTCGATCTTGGCGATCACACGGCGTTCCTTGTCCCATGATGCGGCCTGATACTGGAACTCTTCGTAGAACCGCTTCACCTTGGTTTTCGAGGGACGCCCCACAGGCCGCGTCAACCGATGGGCGATGCAACCTTCCAGAACTGCGTTCTTCTTCATCCGGATGGCGTAGAAATAGCCCGCCTCTTCCAGGCGCTCATAGAGTGCCGGGATCGCGTAGGCGGCATCGGCGCGGAAGAAGCGGCCACCAACCTTGCGGTCAGCATAGCGTGCAATCACAGGGTCGAGGTCGTCCCGCCAGCCGTCGGCGCTGTGGACGTTGCCGTCGCGCAGAGCGCAGCGTTCCAGCATGCCGAACTGGTTGAACAGGAAGTTCGGGTGATAGCAGGTGCAGTCGAAATGCCCGCTCCAGACTGCGCCTTCTTGGTCCCCATGTGTTGGGCTGACCGAGCTGTCCATGTCCAGCACGATGTATTTGAGCCCGTTGCGATCATGAAACTGGTCGATCCAATGGCCATTCAGATCGGCCAGCGCTTCCCGGTTCTCCGGCAAGGCCAGCGTCTCGGTCTCGAACCGCCCCATCTGCGAGGTCGAAGCCGCCTGCGCATCGACGGCACGGCCACCGACAACCTGGCGCATCACGGGATCGAGCGCGAGAGGGTCAGCGTCATTGACGTCCTCGTATCCTGCCAACCGGCCGTAGACCGATTGCCGAAACAGCCCGCTCGAGCCGGTTTCCTATGAAAGGTGGTGCGCAGATCTGGCAGAAATGTAGTGAAAATGTTCAAAAATGATGTTAGACGGGTAAAACTGGGGTGACGATTTGCTGGATTTCTAAGAGTATAGTTTATTTCTAGAACGAATTTCCGCGCATTCTGCGCTTTGAACTAAACGCTTAAAAATCAATGTAGAACGCCTTCGCCCGGGGGAAACCTAAGGCGGAGTTACGATGCCTGAAAGCAGTGACCTGTACCTCGCAATTTTGGCGATGGATGTATACAACCGCGAATACGAAAATTCGCTTGCGCTGACCGGGAACCAGATTGGGGATGCGACGATTCTCAGTCGCGATGCGATTGATCCCACAGGCGCCATCTATGACAGTTGGCAGGACGTCGGCTTTTTCGCGCTGGCCTATGACACGTCTGGTGTTGCGGCCATCGATGACACTGTCACGCTGTCGTTCCGCGGAACCAACGCCGGTGCATTCGACGCCCTGCTGACGGATGCGGTGAATGGTTGGACGGCGGCACTTGGCGAGATCGACGGGCTGTTTGAGAGTGGGGGTCAAGTCCCTCTCGCCCTCGATTTCTATCAGGACATCACCGAAGTTTACGAAATCGAGTACGAGGAGCCTGAGGACCCGGATGATCCAGACAGTCCGCTTGTCACCAAGGTGCGCAACCTGAAGCCAAGCGATCTGACCATGACCGGGCATTCGCTCGGCGGTGGTTTGGCGGGGGTTGTGGCCGCCCTTTATGGCACCGAGGCCACTCTTTATGATCACATGCCTTTTGAGCGTGTCTCGAACGGGCTCATCGACCTGGCGCAGAGTGACCCGGTTGCCGCGGCGCGCTACTTTGACGGCAATGTTCCGTCGACCCTTCAAACCGGCGAAATCGACGCCTATTCGACCGAGTATGAATTCCTGTCGGCCGCGCGCACCCTGCTGGGCAGCCAATATGAAGCCCTTCCAAGCTTTGGCGGCGAGCGCTGGCCCATCGCGCTGCATTCCCAAGCGATGCTCGTGCACCTGATCTGGGCCCGCGACAACGGCAAAACCGAGTGGCAGGAAGTCGGCCAGCAGATGTGGGACGCATGGTTCAACGGCGACATTGCCGAAACCATCCCCGGTATCGATGAGTTCATTGGCGATCAGGGCGATCCGCTGTCCACGATGGAGTCGGCCATCGCCTATTCCGCGCTGGAATCCGGCGAGCGCCCGTTCGGGGATACCGCGATCTGGTCACTTTTCAATGACATGGACGAGCTTGGCGAGGTCATGAAGGACGAGCCGGGCAAGGTTTTTGAGGACTATGTCTCTTTTGAACCTACGGTCACGATCTTCCTGAGCGTCACGTTCTTCAAAGATGTCACGCAGCAGTTGGCTGACTTTGCGGTACAATATGCTGGCGCTCTTGCCATTCAGGACATCGAAGACAACACGGATGCCCGCGAAGGCGTGCTGACCCTTGCCGACGACAAGAATACTCTGGCCTTTGATGCCTCTGGAGATCTGTGGAAGGATCAGTTGGGTCTTGATGCCAAGCTGGAACCGCTCGGCCTTGAGGCTTTCCGCGATACCTTCTTTGCCCAGACGGACGAAGGCTGGGTCGATACGCTGCTGCGGTGGTCCGGACTATCATCGCAAGAGGACCTCGCCCTAGTCGGTTGGGAAGCGGACTCCGCAGAGATTTTCGACCGGTTCCACCTGCGCGCTCGGGAAAGTGCCACAACCTTCGTCCTGCCGGAACGCGTCTTGGGGCCAGCATCGGGGCGCGGAAACGACGCCTCGGTCGACGTCTTCATCGGGAACGGCCAGGACGAAGATATCACTGGGACGCTGGGCAATGACCTGCTGTTCGGACATGGCGGTGCCGACACGATTGACGGAAACGACGGTGATGACTTCATCAACGCGGGTTCCGGCGACGACACCCTAATCTCCAACGCGGGGATCAACGTCTTTCTGGGCGGGGACGGGGATGACCTGCTCGACTACGGTACGGGCCCTGACGAAAATGTTCTTCGTATTACTTTGTCCCCCGACGTCGCCGATCGCGGCTTTGGCCTGATCGACGAATTCACTGTCCAGGCTCAGATCGAAGGCGTCGACTCGAACGGGAATTCCGTCGATGACCTGATTTTCAACGTCGAAACGATCTTCCTCAGCGACCAGAAAGACGACGTTGAAATCGATAAGGATCAGTGGATCGACATCTTCCGCGACGAAATCGTGATCGACTTTGGGAATCATGATGACTCTGGTTCCGAAGGCGACGTGTTGCGTTTCAATACGCGTGACGGGTTCTTTGGGGATCGCGGTGTCTACTACCGCGACGGTCACCTTCAGGCCACGGCAATCGGTGCAGAGGCTGCCTACAACGCCCTGTACCTGACGTCTGCGGTTGTCGGCAACGCGTTGCCATCGCTAGTCTATGGCGCAGTCATCGTAGAAGACTACGTTATTCCCGACGACAAGGTGAGCTTCAAGAACGTCGACAGCATCACCTTCACCGAGGAATCCGACCGGTTCGTGATGACCTCCGAAGATGACGGCACACATTCGGGGACAGGCAACATCCGCCTGGAAGGCGGGCGCGACGTTGCCTATGTTTCGACCACACCTGCGGATGGGCAACTGGTGATCGATGGCGGGGACGATGACGACCTTATCGTCGTCGTCGGTGGCGAGAACGTGATTACTGCCGGTGGTCTGGGTCGTGACCTGATCATCAACGCCTCGGCAGGTGGCGAGCTTTACGGCGACACCTATGACGGCCTTGATGGCACGGCGGCCGTGAGTGAGGGCAGCGAGAACGCAGACCACTTCTGGTTCGCCCCAGACACCACTATCTTCGACCCGCAGAAGGACGATGTTCTTTCCTTTTACGGGGTGCCTCTGACCGGGGGCGATGCGGCCAACACCTCCACGGCGTTTGCCTTGGGCGCTGCCACGGCCAACTTCGATGTCCTGGGCCATGTCGCTGACGCTTTTGCATTTGTTGGGTTAATAAGTGGGTTGGCTACAGGGGTTGTTCCCCTGTACGACACCTGGCTGCCAAATATTATCTATTTCACCCAGAAAGGCGCCAAGGGCGAATCCGACCTCTATCTTGCCAACATGACGGACATCTTGTTCCGTATCTCAACTGGGGCCTCGGTCCCCGAAGAGTACGAATTTGGCGACGATACGCAGGTCAGCACGCGCGGATTTCAGCGTGTCGCCGGTTACGACTTTGACAAGTCGCTTGACTACTACAAAGAAGCCAAGGGAGACAGTAACTTTGTCTCGACGCTTATCGATATTTCGACGGGCGGCCTCCAGAGCTTTACGGACAGCGCCCTCAACAACACCGCAGATTTGGGCATGCTGTGGAATCTCCCGAGCGGCATTTCCCTCATCTTGGGAGGCTTGGGCGCGGCGTCCAACTTCATAAAGGCGACGCCAATGATTGGCGGTTTGTTTGCCGCTCTCTCGGCTCTGTCAGCGGCAAACGGCGCCTATTGGCTGGCTGGCGCAGCGGTGCGCAGTGCCAAGAATACTGCCTGGGTGACCGGTGCTGACCCGCTGATCATCGATCTTGATGGCGACGGTATCGAAACTCTCGATATCAGCGACAACAGGATCTTCTTCGATCTTGATCAGGACCTTTTTGCAGAAGTCACCGGCTGGGTGAAGGGCGATGACGGATTTCTTGTTGTTGACGAGAACGACAACGGCCGTATCGACGATATTGGCGAAATGTTCGGCAACCAGTTCGAAGGCGGCTATGCCGAGCTCTCTCAATACGACCTGATCGAAAATGGCGGCAATGCCGATGGCAAGATCTCGGCCGCCGACATCATCTGGCAGGAATTGCAGATATGGCAGGACTTCAACTCGAATGGGGAAACCGATGCCGGTGAGCTGAGATCACTTGACGACTTGGGCATTGTCTCCATCGATCTGAACAATACCGAACTGGGTGTTACAACTCCTCAGGGGACCGAACTTTTGTCCGCGGGCGAGATCATGCGGGCCGACGGCACCGTGCTTAATATGTTCGAGGCGATCTTTGAAAGCATCGATACGTTTACGCGCTATGCTGGTGAGTCAGGGCTGGCCGCTTGGCAGCAGGACTTCAATGTCGACAGCGCGGGCTACGGTTCGATGACGGACCTCAGCATCGCGGTAGCCAACGACATTGCCTTTGGCAAGGTCGTCGCCGATGCCGCCGCGTCGATGACCCTGCCAGACTACTTCCTGCTGAGAGAGCAAGTCGGACCGGTCCTGAGCTATTGGGGACAAACCCTCGAAACCAGCCGGGAATTGACGCCTGTACTGCTTGAGACGGCAGCCGATGGCACCGTTTCTCTGGCCGATTACGGCATCTACCTCGAAGACGACACGGGCGGCTATTGGACGCTGAACAGCGGCGCGCCGATCACCGATGTGAATGGGGATCCAATTGCCCGCGCCACCATGGAAGACCTGCTTGCCATGTCCGTCGACGCGGATCAGACGTGGCAGCTGGAACAGACGTGGTCCCGGACTACGCGCGGTTCCGAAGTCGAATCCCGCGAAAACGCTCCTTACCTGATGCGGATCGTCGATGATCGGGCGGTCATCGACGACTACGGAATCCAGAACCCGGACGGATCCTGGCGCCTGGCCAGCGGGCGCGAGATCGTCGATGACACCGGTGCAGTCATTGCTGAGCCCACGATAGACGACATCATCGCCCTGCCCCGCGACCCAGGCCAAGAATGGCGCACGGAAGACCTTCAATTCAATCCGTTTGCCAATATCGAAGTCGAAACCATCGGCATTCGGGTCAATGACGGGATTGTCGTCGACTACACCGTCGAAGTTACTGATCAGGATGGGAAATTCTTTGTCTGGGCCCGCAATCTGGACCGGGCACTGGAGTTGCAGTTCAAAGTCGGCGATAGTCGAGAGTTTAATCTGCGCAACTTTGAGGTCGATTTTGAGACGTTGGACGAGGTTGGTACGACCGAGGACAGCACTTACCGCGTCGAACTCCTGACACCCGGGCAATTCCAGTTCTCCGTTTCACTTGCAGGGTTTGAATTTCAGGAAGAGATGCTGTCCGCGACGCTGGACAATAACACCGGCCTGATCGACTACCGCATTGTCGAAGGCGGAAACTACACCTCCTCAACCGAAGAGTTCGTGTCCGTCATCGACCCAATGATCGAATTGGTGGAGATTTCCTTCCAGCAATACTACTTGACCAGTGGTCGATTGGCTGTTCGCCTTGCTCTGCAGGGCGGACTCAAGGACTTTGCCCGCGACATCGAATACGACATTGAGGATGATGTGTACCGGCCGACGTCGGACCGCGAACTAGTGCCGATGTTCGAGGCGATTTTCGAAGGCGCGCCGGATAGCAACGACGACGATGCTGTCTACGACTATTTCGTCGACTGGAACGTGCTGCTGACCCAAGTCTATCCGGATTACGAACCGGCTGATCCAACCTTCTTCTTTGACAACAAGGCGAGTGTTGACCAAGCCTCGATCTTCCAGACGATTGTGGCAGCCTTCGAAAACGTTCCCGTAGATCTCGACCTTATCGCCATTGCCAACGCGTTCTCTATCGATGAACGCCGGATCGTGACGCATGAGTCGACCGACACCGAAGTCCTTGGTCAGGAAGGCGTCAACTTCTTTTATATCAGCGAAGGCGATCAGGAAGTCATTGGCAGCTTTGATAAAAATCAACAGGCCTTCGATTCGAACGCAATTGAAACCGACATCTACGTCATCGGGCGGAATTCCGGGGACGACATCATATACGACCGCGATCTCGGTGATGCAGATCAGCTTCGCTTTGCGCATTTGCGCTCCGACGACGTCAATGCCGTGCGCGACGGCGAAGATCTGATCCTGTTCTACAATGATGGTGCGAATTTCGTACGCCTGACCGATCAGTTCCTTGGCGAGCGGAACACATATCTCGCCAATGGAACCCAATTGCAGACCGGCGTGGACGAAATCGTCTTTGCCGATGGGCAGGTTTGGGACCGCTACAGAATGTCTTTTGCCGTCGTCGATTTTGATCGCGCGGCGTTGAATGAAGCGGATGCCTATTACGGATCGGGATCCGGGGATATCCTGTTTGGTGGACTCGGCAACGACTTCCTGAGCGGCGGCGCAGGTGGAGATACCTATATCTACGAACGCGGTCACGGTAAGGACGTGATCGATGACCTCGGCAATTTCTCGTTCGGACCGGTTCAGGCGGGCATGGATTTTCTCATGTTCCAGGGCGACATCACGCCAGACGATCTGTACTTGACCCGCGATGGTCGCAGCGAAGACTTGTTGATCACCTTGATGGATGCTGATGGCAATCTGACGGATGACTCCATTGAATTGGTTGGACAATTTGGTGGGTTGCGCCTGAACCTTGGTGCATTCAGCGAAGCGATCGGCGCCGATGACGGGTTGAACTTCGTCGCTCCGAACCTGATCGAAAAGATCATCTTCGATCAAGCCGGGATCTTGGAATACACCGATATCGTCAACAGGGTCATCGCGAATGCCAAAACCGATGGCGATGACGCGATCTATGGCATGCTGAATGCCAATACCCTTGACGGTGGTGCGGGGGACGACTTCCTCAGCGGTGAAGAGGGTTTTGACACCTACCTCTTTGGACGGGATTACGGCCGGGATGTGGTGCTGGACGCCGACTTTGCCTCCTCTCTGTTCGGCCCCAAGGATGATAAACTGCAATTCCTTGGTGATCTACGCTGGACCGATTTCGACTTCCTGCGGGATGGCAGTGGCGACACGCTGACGCTCCGAATTACCGGCACCGAGGATGAGGTCATTCTGACCGATTACCTAGACTGGATCCTTCTCGTCGGGTTCACGAATCTCATTGAAGACATCCAGTTTGGTGATGGCACAGAATGGAGCTATCTGAAGCTGCTCCAGCACTATGTTGATATCGCCAAGACTGACGGCGATGACACGATCTATGGTTTTGAACGCATCTCCGACCGGATAGATGGCGGGCTCGGAAATGACCGGCTCGAGGGTCAGAGCGGCAGCGACACCTATGTCTTCTCTCCGGGCTATGGCGTTGATACCATTCTGGATTCTGGCGGCTCTGAGAAGATCGAATTCCAGATGCTCGATTCTGGCGATATCGAGTTCTCGCGCACCGCGCTTGATCTGATTATGACAATCCGGGGTACCGGCGATCAGGTCATTCTGGAAAACCAATATGTGCGCGCAGGTCAACAACAGTTCGCTGTCGAATACTTCCAGTTCGACGACCGCACCCTGGAATTCACCGATTTCAATCCTGAAGACATCGATCTGGTCGGCACCAACAACGGCGAGGTCATCACCGGTTCGAACTTTGCCGAATTGCTGGACGGTCGCGGCGGCGATGACACTCTGATTGGCGGCGACGGCGGTGACATTTACCTGTTTGATGTCGGTTACGGCGAGGACATTATTGTCGACACCCGTGTGCGGGCGTCGTGGGCCGATCGTAAAGGGATCATTGTCCCGGTCGATGACATCGTCAAATTTGGCGATGACATCACCCAGGACAACGTCATTTTCACCAAGGATGGCAATGATCTGGTGATCTCGGTGAGCGAACGCACAGATACGCTCCGTATCCGTAACCAGTTCCTCGATCTCGACAACGGTGTGGAACGCTTCGAGTTCAGCGATGGCGGTTTCCTCGACATCGCTGATGTCGAAGAGTTGCTGGCGATTGAGGGCGGCAATCGGGGTGACAACCTGATCGAAGGCAACCCAACGGCGCCGAACGTTCTGGATGGACGCCAAGGCGACGACACTTTGGCGGGCGGATCGGCAGCGGATGTCTATGCGTTCGGCGCTGATTACGATTTTGACCAGATCATCGAGCGGCCAGACGCGGTTGGCGTCATCGATGAGGTTCAATTTGGCACGTCAGTCACACGCGATGCTCTGATCGTATCCCGTGATGGCGCCGATCTGGTGATTGATCTGGGCAACGGGTCGGATGTTCTGACAATTGTGGGCGGTCTGGAGGGGAGCACAGTCGAACTCTTCCGCTTTGCTGATGGCAGCTTCCTGACGCTGGAAGAAGTCCTCGACAAGATGCTGACCGGAGGCGACGGCGACGAAGAGCTGATCGGTCTGAACACGCGCAACGACACAATCGATGGCGGTGGTGGCGACGACGCGATGGAAGGCGGTGGTGGCGATGACACCTATCGCTTCGGCTACGGCTCTGGAAGCGAAAGCATTCTGGACACCGCCGGTATAGACCGGTTGGTCTTTGGCACCACGATCACCGAAGAAAACATTGCGTTTCAAGAGGTTGATGGCGACCTCGTCATTCGACTGGCGGCCACGGACGACCGGATCGCTGTTCTGGGCGGTTATCGCGACACGCCGGTGGAGTTTTTCGAGTTCGAGAACGGCACCATTCTGACCATTCAGGACGTTCGGACGCAGATCCTGGAGAATACATCCAGCGGCGGCCAAAACATCCTCGATACCAGCCTGTTCGAGATCGGTGTGCCGCTGAACCCCGGCTCGGGCCACGACCTCATTCTGATGGCCGACGGCGCAGTTGTTGCACTGGGTGCCGGTGGTCAGCTGGATCGGGTCGAGATGCTGCCGGGGGCCACTGAGGCCACCTTGCTCTTGCCGAATTTCATACCTTTGGAGGTAAGCGTCCGGCGCGCCGATGCGGATACTGAGGATCTGATCCTTCAAATCGCAAACACCGGTGATCAGATCGAAATCGCCGGAGCTTTGGGCAACAACGCAATTCCGACCATTCAATTCTCTGACGGAACCATTTGGACGGCCACTGAGCTGGTTCGGGAAATGATCGATGGCCAGCAGACCGCTGGCGACGACATCATTGTCGGCAGCGACCGTGCCGATACAGTCGAGGGCGGCACTGGCGATGACCTGACCAATGCCGGTCGGGGCGATGATACCTACCTGTTCACCATCGGCGACGGACAGGATGTTATTGAGGACGAGCAAGGCTTTGACACGTTGCAGCTTGCTGGATTCCGCCCGCAGGACGTGCGAGTCGAGCGTATGGCCGCTGACCGGGATGATCTGATCCTGACATTTGTCGACAGCGACGACGCGATCATCATTCGCAATGCAGCGATCGAGCTTTTGATCTTTGGCGACGGCACCGAATGGACACGCGATGTGCTGCTGGATCTGGTCAATGCGGTTGGATCGGACACGGACGATCTGTTGCTCGGCACGCCTGGGGATGAGGTCTATCAACCCGGCTTTGGGAATGACCAGATCATCGATGGTGAAGGCCAGGACGTGTACCTGTTCTCGCGCGGGGATGGGCAGGATCGCATTAGTTCTAACGGAACGACGGACGGGTTTGGCACGATCCTTTTCGGGAACGATATCAGCTCCGACGACATTACCGCCAAGCGCGACATCAACGGCAACCTGATCCTCGAGATCGCAGGCGGGGATGACCGTCTGACCTTGCTTGATCCTGCAGGTGATCCGGATGCCATCGTTGGCACACTGGAATTTTCTGATGGCACCACACAATCCATCGCAGCCGTGTCGCGGGCCATTCCAGGCACGGATGGCGATGACCACATCATCATTTCGACCGTCGGGTCCGGAAGCGACGTCTTTGCCCGTGGTGGCAACGACTGGGTCGAAACCGGCGCGGGCGCCGATGTCATCTATGGCGAACAGGGCAACGATCTCACTCAGGGCCACAGCGGAGGGGACACGTACGTGTTTGCCCGCGGCGATGGTCAGGACATAATCGAAGATGTTGAATCCAACGACGTTGCGGCGGTTGACCGCATTCGGTTTGAGGCAGGGATTTCGCCGTCCGACATCCTCTTTGTCTCTGTCGGCCCTGCGGATCTTGTGATCGCGATCGCAGGTGGTCAGGACCGTCTGACGATCCGCAATATGTTCACCAACCTCGGCGATGACCATATCGACGGTCGGATCGAAGCGTTCGTGTTTTCCACCGGCGAAAGCTGGGATCTGGCCGAAATCATGTCCCGCGCCAGCGAGGGCACAGAAGGTGATGATGCGATTGACTTGGGGACATTCGCCGAATTCGACGTCACCATGGCTGGCGATGCGGGCAATGACGTGTTGGCCGGTGGCCGCGGTGACACAACCTATCTATTCAACCCCGGCGATGGCCGCGATGAGGTCGTTGAGGCGGGCAATTGGTCCGGTTCCAACGACACAGTGCGCTTAGGCGCGGGCTTTACCGAGTCCGATACAATCCTCACTCAGATCGGCAACGACCTCTTGCTGCGCTTCATCGGTCATGACGATCAGCTTCTGATCAAGAACCAGTTCGCCTTCTCGCAAAAGCCCATCAACGAGATCCGGTTTGACAACGGCAGTGCGCTGGATGAAGCCGAGATGGCTGCGGCACTGGTCAGCGAGGAGGCCGCGCAACGGCTCTTAAGCCCATCGACACCCGGGACTGATCCTTTCTCCGACGATCTGTTCGACGATGCCACCGCAGGGACCGATGGCGGTGGTTCGGGTGGTGGGTCAGGCCCTGTCACGCAGCCTCGCACGTTGTCAGCCACCAATGGCAGCGTGGATACGTTCGAGTTCTTTGTGCCGCTAGAAAACGACGAAGCGGCTTTGACCGCGATCCTCAATTTCGAAACCGGCGATCTGGGCGATGTGCTGGACATCCGACTGGCCGATGGCTTGGGCGGCGACGTTATCATCCGCCAGGAAGGCACTGATACCTATATCTATTTCGTCGATGACGGCGTTCATGACCTCGACGCAGCGCGGCGCATTATCCGGCTGCGTGACGTCACTGCGGAAGAGCTGACATCAGGCAACCTGAACGGTGCTGCTTTTGAACGTGTCACCCCGCAAACTATTGATGGCACGAACGATCCCGAGACGTTGGAAGGCGGCTGGGGTGACGACACCCTGACTGCGCTAAACGGTAACGACACACTGATCGGCAATGAAGGCAACGACCGGCTTGTCGGGGGCAATCAGGACGACGTCTATGTCTTTGGCCCCGGCTTCGGCCAAGACGAGGTCGAGGACAACGCCGGCGGTTCCGGGTCACCAGCGGACGTTATCGAGTTTCTGGCCGGTTTCGACGTCGCCGACCTGCGCGTTGCGGCCAGCGGTGCAGACCTGATCCTGTCTTTTGAGGATACGGATGACAGTGTCACCCTGAAGAACACCCTATCCACCGATCGGGATCGGATCGAGACGGTCCGCTTCGCGGACGGTACCGAGTTGACCCACGCTCAACTCGTCGAACTGGCCAACCCAACGACCGATGCCGACCAGACGTTGATCGGTGGCTACAACGATGAGACATTGGATGCTGGCGGTGGCAATGACACCATCATCTCCGGGAGCGGCGTGGATACGATCATCGGCGGGACGGGTAATGACGTTTTGTCCGGCAACGAGGGCAATGATGTCTACCAGTTCGACCTTGGCTTTGGTCAGGATATCATTTCCGAGAGTGGTTGGGCCAATCGCTCGGGGGCCGATCTCATCGAATTTGGCGCGGGCATCGCGCTTGAGGATATCCGCGTCGATGTCAAAGGTGATGACCTGATCCTGCGGGTTGTCGGAACCGAAGACCGGATCACCATCGAAAACACACTTGCGAATTACGATTTCCGGGTGGAATCCGTATTGTTCGAGGACGGTCGCTCTCTCAGCCATGCGGAACTCGTGGCGATGGCCTATCAGCCAAGCAGCGATGACGAAATATACGTAGGCAGCCGCGATGCTGAAACTATCGATGCTGGCGGCGGCAATGACACCGTGCGCGGCAAAGACGGGGCCGATGACATAACCGGCGGTACTGGCAACGACCTGCTGACCGGCGGTAACCAGAATGACACGTATCGGTTCGATGCTGGATTTGGGCAGGACATCCTTTCGGAAGGTGGCTGGTCCAACAATTCCGGCGCCGACCTCGTGTTATTCGGCCCGGGGCTCAGTGCCGACGACATGCGGGTCGAAGCCACCGCAAGCGACCTGATCATCACCTTCACAGGCAGCAACGATCGCCTGCTCATCCAGAGCACGATCAACGACGACGATGAGCGTGTTGAAACCATCCGTTTTGACGACAATCGCACTTTCACTCACGCCGAACTGCTCGCGCTGGCTCATGCGCCATCAGACGAGGACCAGCGGGTCGAGAGCGGGTATGATGCGGATTTTATTGACGTTGGCGGCGGCAACGACACCGTCATTTCCAAAAATGGGGCTGACACGATCATTGGCGGTGCAGGCAATGACTTCCTGCAAGGTGATGACCAAAACGACACCTACCGCTTTGAAGTTGGTTTCGGCCAAGACATCATTTCGGAGAGCGGCTGGAGCAATAACTCCTCCGCCGATGTCATCGAATTCGGGCCGGGCATTGATCCAGCCGATTTGCAAGTACGCGCAAGCGGCGACAACCTGATCCTTGAGTTTGAAGGCAGCGAAGATCGGGTTGTCATTCAAAATGGTCTGACCAGCGCGAACTTCATCGTCGAATTTGTGCGGTTCGAAGACGGCACCGAACTCACCCACGCGGACCTCGTTGCTCTGGCGCAGACGGGCACAGACGGCAATGACACCCTGTTGGGTGGGACTGCCGGCGAAGAGATCAACGGACTGGCTGGCGATGATGAGATCTCCGCAGGATCGGGCAATGACACGGTAAATGGTGGTGACGGCTTTGACGTCCTGAACGGCGACGCGGGCACTGATCTTCTGGATGGCGGTCTGGGCAACGATACCCTGATTGGCGGCAGCGAGGCTGACACGCTGATCGCCGGTCCGGGCGATGACAGCCTAGTTGGCGGCGCCGGAGCTTCCGACACCTATCTGGTCTCTGCAGGCTTTGGCCGTGACCTGATCGATGAAGACAATGGCTGGTCCTCTCGCAACAGCACCGATGTGGTCGAGTTTGATGCGACTATCCCGTCGACAAGTGTCACGATCTTTGAGGACGGTGATGATCTCGTCCTCCGTGTGAATGGGACCGAAGACGAACTGCGTATCGTCGACGCACTGGGCAGCAATGGCCAGCGACGGGTGGAATCCGTCGTCTTCACGGGTGATGCTGTCACCCTGAGCTATGCAGACATGGTTGCCGCGGCTGTGCCCTACCCGGGCCCCTTGGGCGTGGATGTGCAAGGCAACCCAGCCACCAACCTTCTCGTCGGTGGGCTGGGCGACGACATATTGACTGGCCTCGGCGGCGGCAGTCGGATGGAGGGCGGCGGCGGCAATGATGCGCTGAACGGCACCGACGCGCCCGAGATACTGGTCGGCGGGACCGGCAATGACCTGCTGCAGGGCCTTGGAGGGGATGATGTCTACGCGCTCTCGCGCGGCTTTGGTCAGGATCGGTTGGATGATCAGGGCGACAATACCCAGGCCAACTTCGATGCCATCGCGTTTGACGCTACGATCGTACCTGCAGATGTCACCGTTGCGCAGGACGGCAATGACCTGATCCTGCTGATCTCCGGCGGTGCGGACCGACTGACCATTGTCGACGGTGCATTGGCTGATCCGGCGACGGGCGGTATCGATGAAGTGCGCTTTGACGATGGCACGATGTGGGATCTGACTGAACTACTGTCCCGCGCGGTGCCGTTCAACCCCGACGGACAGGTCATCTTTGCGGAACAGATCGCAGTTGACGACGTTCTTACCGGTTCGGACCTTGATGAGACGATCTATGGCAGGGATGGCGCGGACACGATTGATGGTGCCGGTGGCAATGATTACGTCGATGGCGGGGATGGCGATGATGACCTGACCGGCGGCCCGGGCGACGATGATCTCGAAGGCGGGTCCGGCAGCGACACCTATCGCTTCTCTGCCGGGTTCGGCCAAGATCGCATCTTTGACGGCAACTTCTTCTTTGAAGAGGAAGGCGGCGAGGGGGGCGATGACATCAACACCATCATCTTTGATGCCACGCTGTCGCCTGCTGACTTTATTGTCTACATTGATGATGACGAGGATTCTCTGCTGCTGACCTTTGTCGGCACGAATGACATCATCTTCATGCCGATTCCGTCTATCTTCCCGCCGGATCCCGTCGAAGACGGTGGTGGTCTGGAAGATGAAGAGCCGGGCCCGATAAGTGGCGCAATCGACAAGGTGATGTTTGAGGCTGATGGCTCCGAACTGTCCCTTGAAGGACTGATGGCTGTAGCCGTACCGTTGCCGACGGACGACCTCTTCGGCGACGAAACCGGCGAAGCGTTGACTGGCGATGGTGACTTTGAGACCATCTTTGGCGACTCCGGCAACGACACGCTCAGCGGCAATGGCGGCAATGACTTCATCGAAGGCGGTGAGGGTTTTGACTTAATCACCGGCGGGTTAGGCAACGATGTACTGGTCGACTTTGATGGCGGCGCGAACTTTGTGTTTGGCCCGGGATTTGGTCAGGACACGATCGACATGCAGTCCGACCCGGAAGTCGACTCTGCTATCATATTCGAAGCGGGTATCTCGCCGGACGACCTGCGGGTGGAAGGGGAACCAGAAAGTGGTGCCATCACCTTGCGCATCCAAGGGACCGACGACCGGATCACGATTTACGATTTCCAGATCGATGAAGTCCGTTTTGCAGATGGAACGATCTGGTCACAATCGGATGTCTATGAACTGTTTGAGACGGTCGAACAGCCCTTCATCGAAGGGGACAACCCGCCGCTACCCGAAGGTGGTCCGGGCGACGATGCCATCGCCGGGGATTTTGAGGAAGATCTCCTCGTCGGAAATGCCGGCAATGACACGCTCGACGGGTCTTACGGTGACGATATAGTTGTTGGTGGCGCCGGTGACGACAATATCGACGGTGGCCCCGGAAACGACGAATATCTGTTCTCGGCCGGGTTCGGTCAGGATCTGATCAACGACAGTGGGTGGTCTTCGGGCAGCGATGCGATTGTCTTTGACGACACCATCGCGGTGACAGATGTCATTGTTGAAGAGACCGATGATGGCTCTGGCGACCTGATCCTCAAGATCGCTGGCAGCGAAGATCGCATCACCATAGAAAACGGTCTGATCGACGACATGATCGCCGAAGTGCGGTTTGACGATGGCACGGTCTGGGATCGCACGACGCTGTTGGATCGCGCAATCCCATTCAGTGGACAGGTGGTCGACAGTTCTGACACCAACGACACGATTACGGGCACAGACTTTGCCGACACATTGGACGGAATGGGCGGCGATGATCTCTTCATTGGCGAACTTGGCAACGATCTTTTGTTCGATGCCGATGGCAATGACACGTATCGCTTTGATCTGGGCGACGGCTTTGATCAGATCATCGATCTGGCTGGCCTTGATCGGTTGGAATTCGGCCCCGGCATCGCACCCGAGGACATCGAGGTCGCTGGTGTCAACGACGGCACGATTGCCCTGATCATCTCTGGCACTCAGGATCGGATTCATCTGGTCGATGCGCTCGCCAACGCGTCTCAAGCTATTGAAACGATTGCTTTTGACGATGGAACGGTATGGTCTCACGCTGACCTTATTGCCTTTGCCACGGCGGGCAGCGCAAGTGTCGATCTGATCATCGGTTCTGACCAGGACGATGTGATCGACGGCCTCGCAGGCAGCGATACGATCGTTGGCGGCGCGGGCAACAACACTCTGATTGGGGGCTCGGGCTCTGACGAGTTGATCGGCGGAGATGCCGCCGACGATCTGACTGGCGGACCTGGGGCCGATCTGCTGCGTGGTGGCGATGGTGATGACACCTACCGCTTTGGCATTGGCAGTGGCAACGACACCATTGTCGAAACAGACGGTGTCGACGCGATCCTGATCGATGCGGCACTTACCCCGATGGAGTTTACAGTCTTTGCTGCAGGTGACGACCTGCATCTGCGTGTCATCGGCACCGAAGACCGCGTCATCATTGAAGGTGCTCTCATCAACCCCGACGCGGTCGTTGAAGAGACTCGCTTTGACGACGGAACGGTTTGGAGCCATGCGGATCTGGTCGCCCTCGCGGCAGCGCTCGACACCGTTCTAACGGGCACAGATCTGGGCGAGACGCTGACGGGAGACGACGACGCCGAAGCCATTGACGCAGGCGCTGGTGAGGATTCGGTCGATGCCGGCGGCGGCGATGATGCTGTCGAAGGTGGCGCTGACAGTGATGATATTACTGGAGGTACGGGCAACGACACCCTGACCGACGTCTCGGGTGACGAAACCTATCGCTTTGGCTTTGGCGATGGACAGGACTCCATCGAAGACTTTGGCGGAACCGATACCATCGTTCTCGGCGCAGGTATCGCCGAGGCCGATCTGCGCGTCGACCAATCCGGCAGTAATCTGATTCTGAGACTGGTCGGCACAGAGGATCGGATCACGCTGATCGGGGCGTTGGATACCCCCTCCAACCGGATTGAAGAACTTCGCTTCGACAATGGCACCGGTGCAGTCTGGAGTTTCGCCGACATCCTTGCCGCCTCACAAACGCTGGGCGACGGCGCCGAGAATGTGCAGGGGTCTGAACTTGATGACGGATTTGCAGGTGGCCTTGGGGATGACTCCCTCTTTGGCCGAGCGGGAGACGACGACCTCAGCGGCGATGAAGGCGCTGACCTTCTTGAAGGCGGCGAAGGCAACGACACGCTTAATGGCGGAACCGGGCCGGATATCTTGCGGGGCGGTGTCAACGACGACACCTACATCTACAATGCTGGCGATGGTCAGGACATCATCGACGATGCTGACGGCCTCGACCGTATCGAATTCGGGCCGGGTATCGCCCAGGATGACATTTCAGTGCGTAAAACCGCGACCGGGCTCGAGTTGCGCTTTGCCGGATCCGAAGATCGCCTGACCATCGAAAACGCCTTGAGCGGCGTTGGCGCGATTGAGACGATTGCCTTTGATGATGGCTCGTCCTGGGATGCGGCAGAACTGCTGGCCCGTGCGACAACGGGCACGCCGGGAGATGACGATTATATCGGCTCTGATCAGGCGGATTCCCTGATCGGGCTTGAGGGTGATGATAGCCTCAGTGGGCTGGGTGGGGATGATGACCTCGACGGTGGCGCCGACGACGATGATCTCTCGGGCGGCGAAGGGGCCGACACTCTGGAGGGTGGCACCGGCAATGACACGACCTCGGGCGGGTCTGGAGACGACCTTTACATCTTTGTCGCCGGTGACGGTCAGGACGAGATCGACGACATGGGCGACAGCGGCGGGGATGTCCTGCGGATTGAAGGCTATGGCGCCGACGATATTCGGTTCAGCCAGACGGGCGACGATGCCACCGACCTGACCATCCGGTTCAGCAGCAGCACCGACAAGATTGTGGTGCGCAGCTTCTTTGCTGATGATGGCGCGGGCCGGATCGAACAGGTCCTGTTGGCCGACAGTATGGTCACCCTCTCCGATGCCGAGATCATTGCCCGAATCGCCCCCGATTTGGGGATCGACGGCGACGCCATCTACGGCGACGGCGATGACAACACCCTGACCGGCACTGCTCTCGACGACTACATCGAAGGTGGCGAAGGTGCGGACAGCATTGATGCCGGCGATGGCGACGATATCTTTGGCGATATCATCGCCGATGACGCGGTCGACACCATGTCTGGTGGGGCCGGACGCGACACCTACCGCTATTTGCCGAATTTCGAGATCAGCGCGGACATAGCCGAGGACGTGATCACCGACTTCACGCCCGGGGATACTGGCGATGTAATCCGGCTTGCCTCATCGACACCGAACCCCTTCGTTTCGGGCCGCTTGTCACTGTTACAGGACGGCTTGGACACGACCGTGGTTCTGCGGGCGGATGATGGCTCCAGCCGCTCTGTTCTGCGATTGGAAGGGGTCACTGCCACTGACCTGACAGCGGCCAACTTTGGCGGTGTCGCATTGAGTGGTGACGGTGGCGGCATTCAGGACGATGAAGAAGGCAACACCATCGGTGGCGGCCCGCTGAACGACCTGATCTTTGGCAATGGTGGCGCGGACGAGATCCGGGGCTTTGCCGGTGACGACAGCCTCGCCGGTGGCGCCGATGGTGACCTGATCCTCGGTGGCTTTGGCAACGATCTGATCGCCGGTGAAGCTGGAAACGATGATCTGCAGGGCGGCGCGGGTGACGATATCATCCAAGGCGGCGCTGGCAACGACACCCTGACGGGCGGTGACGGCGATGCCGAGTTCAGCGGCAACGACATATTCGAAGGTGGCGCAGGTGATGACCTGCTGCAAGGTGGCGCGGAAAACGACACCTATGTCTTTGGTGCCAATGATGGCCTCGACAGGTTGACGGACGAAGGCGGCATTGATCGCATCGAGTTTGCGACCGGTATCCTACCGGCGGACCTTTCGGTTGTCCAAGTCGGCGACAATCTGGAACTGCGTATTCTGGGCGGAACCACGCGGATTCTGCTTGAACGGGCGCAGATCGAAACTGTGGCTTTTGACGACGGGACGGAGTTGAGCCTTGCGGCCATTCAGGCTCTGTCAATGGGGGCAACAGACGGCGACGATGTACTTGCCATCCTTACCGGCACGACGCTCGACGGCCTCGGCGGCAACGATACCCTGATCGGTTCGGACGCGGATGAAACCTTGACGGGCAATCTGGGTGATGACCTCCTGCAGGGCGCTGGCGGCAACGATACCTACCTGTTTAACCTCGGCAACGGTCAGGACCGGATCGATGATCGTGACGGGATCAACGTCGTGCAGTTCGGCCCGGGCATTTCACCTGCCGACGTCTCTATCGTGCGCGGCCAGCCCACCATCATCCTGCAGATCAACGGCACCGGTGACCGGCTGGATCTTGGCTGGGACGCCGATCCGGCCATGTCCATAGGCGAAGTCCGCTTTGACGACAACACCGTATGGACGGCGCAGATGCTCGTCGATATTGCACTGGAATCGACAGAAACTGATGATGTCATCTTCGGCACTGACGGAGTCGAAGTGCTGGACGGTCTGGGTGGCGATGACCATCTGATCACATTCGGTGAAGACGACGATCTGGCCGGTGGCGCAGGTGTTGACCTGTTGGAAGGCGGCCTTGGCGACGACACTTACCGGTTCAATCTTGGCGACGATCAGGACCGCATCGTCGACGCGGGCGGTGATACCGATGTGCTGGCCCTCGGGCCCGGTATCTCTGTCGCGGACGTGCGTGTCGCCCAAAGCAGTGATGGCAGTGCAATCATCCTGGCCATCGGCGACGATGGCGACCGAGTGCGCATTGACGATGCGCTGACCACCGGAAGGATCGAGACCGTCCGGTTCGACGATGGCACGGAATGGACAGTTGGCGATCTCATCGCGGCGGTTCCGACCGTCCTGGATGACTTCCTCTTTGGTGATGCGTCGGACAACGATCTCGCTGGTGGACTGGGAGACGACCGTGTTTCAGGCGCGGAAGGAGATGACACCTATCGCTTTGCCGCAGGCGATGGCCGCGACATCCTGCGCGATGAAGCCACCTCTGCCGCAGATGTGCTCCGCATCACCGGATACGATGTCGGCGACATTCGCTTCAAACAACTGGGAACTGACAGCCCCGACGTTGTCCTGCAATTCTCGGGCAGTGATGATCAGATCATAATTGTCGACGGGCTCAGCACCAATGGGCGCGGCATTGAACAGGTCATTCTGGAGGATGACGGCACCACTTTCACCATCGCCGATATTCAGGCACAGCTCGTCGCCGCACAAGCGACCGACGGCGGAGAAATCATCCTCGGATCAGACGGCGACGACGATCTGACTGGTGGACCAGGCAGTGACCTGATCATCGGTGGCAATGGCAACGATATCTACCGATATGCCGCAGGCGACGGCGACGACCGGATCGACGCGTTGGGCAACGGCGACAGCGAAGTCCGCCTGCTGGACTACACGCGCGATGACCTTTTCTCGGTCATGCGCGGCGGACCGGAAAGTGACGATCTGGTCCTGATCTTCAACGCGGGCTTTGCAGACCGACTGGTTCTGGTCGATGCGTTGGGCAGTGTGAACGGATTCCGCGGATCGCTGAACCTGCGTTTTGCTGACAACACCGTTTGGACTCGGGCCGAGATGCGATCCGAGGCGCTCGATGGTGTCCAGAGCGACGGCAGCGACAATGTGTTTGGCTTTGCTGGTGATGATATCTTCAACCTGTCCTTGGGCAATGACGTTGCCTTTGGTGGTGATGGTAGCGACCGTTTCCTCTTCGAATTGGGCGATGGGCACGACACCATCGAGGACGCGCGCGCTGACCTCGGCGATGTCGATGTGCTCGAGCTGATCGGTTTTGATACATCCGAAGTCACAGTGAGCCGTCTCTTCCGCGGCAGCGAGTCGATCCTGCTCGAGTTTGCAGGCAACGAGGAAGACAGCGTTACTCTGATCGATGCGCTGGCCGAGGACGGACGCGGGGTCGAACAGATCCGCTTTGACGACAATGCGGTCTGGTTGCGGGACACCCTGCTGACCTTGCTGGACAACAATGCACCTGTCGCCAACGAAGACGGGTTCTTTGCGGTTACATCCGGCGAGGCTCTGACCATCGAGTTGCGCGATGTGCTGGGCAACGACTTTGATGCTGACAATGACCCGCTGCGGCTCATTGCCGTGGATGGAAGTCCGGACGCCGTTGCCTTCATCAACGGGGATGGCAATATCCAATTCACCTCAGCGGCCGGGTTCGTCGGTTCCACGACGATTAGCTACCGCATCACTGATGATCGGAACGCCTTTGGCGATGGCTTGATCAACGTCAATGTTCGCCCCGTTGCCGAGGCGCTGGATGATGACGGTTTTGCCGTGGCCGAAGACGATTTCCTGACCATCCGGGTCGAGCGCCTGCTGTCAAACGACATCGATGGCGATCGGATGATCGTAGGTCAGGTCTTTGACGCGATTGGAGGCACCGTCGCCCTGTCGTCAGGTGGCGATATCGGGTTTACTCCGTTTGCCGACTATGTCGGACCGGCACAGTTCACCTATGCCGCCAATACGCCCGAAGGCGGGCGGGCCGAGGCGTATGTCTATATCGACGTCACCTCGGTCAATGACGCGCCCGTGGCAGTCAACGATTCCGGGTTCACAGTTGATGAGGGCCAGACTTTTGTCCTCAGCCCGGCGCAGTTGCTGGAAAACGACAGCGACATCGATGGCGATATTCTGACGTTGCAATCAGTGACCTCAAGCGCCGAATTGTTCGCCACGATAGATGGCGACGGCAATATTGTCGTCACGCCGGCGGACGACTTCTTTGGCACAGCGACCTTCGACTATACGGTCGCCGACCCCTCTGGTGAGGTTTCCACCGGAACGGTGACCGTCGTCATCAACCCGGTGAATGATGCGCCAGATGCCACCGATGACCGGTTCGAACTGACTCAGGCGGGTGGTCCGATTCTGGAAGACAATCCGATCATCCTTAGCCTCGCGCGCCTGACAGCCAATGATTTCGATCGCGAGGGCGATTTGCTGCAGCTGACCAACGTGGGCAACACTGTGAACGGTCGGGCGACTTTGCTAGACAACCAGACCGTCCTGTTCGAACCGAACGCGAATTTCTTTGGCGAGGCCAGCTTTGTCTACCGTGTTGATGACGGACAAGGCGGGTCCGATATTGCCACCGCGACAATTGTCTACCAGCCGGTCAATGACCGCCCAGTCGTGCGCGACGACAACTATGGCAACGATGCCTTCGCGAATGTCCTTCGCGGCACGCAGAACACACCTCTGGTCATTCCGATCATCGAACTACTGAAGAACGACACCGATATCGAAGGTTTCGCCGTCTCCTTCGAGAATGCGACGGGCGGCATCAACGGAGACGTTGTGCGCGATGGCGACAGCCTGATCTTTACCCCCGACGATGGCTTCTTCGGAGAGGCCACCTTCGGCTACTCGGCGACCGACAACGAAGGATTGGTGGATGGCGGTGTCGTCACTATGTTCTTTGAGCCGACCTCGATGGCGCCACCCGAGGCCGAGCCGGACCTGTTCCTTGTTGCCGAGGACATCCCGACGGTCATCCGTCTCGACACGCTTCTCGGCAACGACACCGACGTGGACGGCACCGAAGGCCTGCAAGTCGTCGGCTACCGGTTGCTGAACGGGCTGGGCGATGTCTTCAAGTTCGGCGGAAAGGCCGCCGGGCCGCTCAACGGAATGCTCGAGTTGAACCAGGATGGCGACCTCCTGTTCACGCCCAACATCGATGCCAACTTCTCGTCCGGCTTTGTCTACCTGCTGCAGGATGCATCAGGGGCGACGGATGAAGGCTTTGTCGACATTGACATCGTTCCGTCCAATGACGACCCGACGGTCGAAGATGATCCGGGTTTTGTAACACCGTTCGAGGTGCCACTTGTCATCCGCGCCGACGAACTGGTCTTTAACGACTGGGACATCGAACAGGCCGACCAGGACCTCGATGGTATCCGGGACGATGATCTGGATGACCCTAATCGGGATCGGCCCACCTTTGTTGGTGTCGATGCGATCTATGATCCGGTGGAGCTCGCTCAGGGCTATCGGATCGAGGTTGGCTCGTTCGAGATGATCACCTTCCGGGACACTGAATTCATGGTGGCCCGGTTTGACCCGGGCTTCACCGGTCCGGTCACGATCCAGTACCGCATCGCCGATGAGGAAGGCCTTGAGGATGTCGGATTTGCCTATGCCGTTGTAGCCGATTTCTACGGGCAGGAACTGACGGGCACGCCGTTCATCGACTACATTGAAGGGAACGAGCTGGACGAGACGATCTTTGGCTACCGGTCCGACGATCATATCGTGGCGCAAGGGGGCAATGACACGATCCTGGCAAGCCTCGGCGACGACCTGATCGAGGCCGGAGATGGTGACGATCTGGTCGATGGTGGCGATGGAGCCGACGAAATTCGCGGCGGTGACGGGTTTGACACCGTTGTCTTCACCGGGTCAAACATCGGCGTTCGCGCTGATTTAACCACGCTGATCGGACAGGGCGGCTTTGCGCAGGGCGACCGGTATTTCAATGTCGAAGCGTTCATCGGCACCGAATTCCGCGACATTCTCGGCGGTGACGACCAGAACAATCGTCTTGCCGGACATGACGGCCGGGACGAACTGCTTGGCCGTGTGGGCGAAGACACTCTCGAAGGTGGGGACGGCGACGATCTCCTCGAAGGGGGAGCCGGGGCCGACACCTTGGACGGTGGCGATGGCGCTGATACCGCAAACTATTTCAACTCTGCCGAGGCAGTCGATGTTTCGCTCGCTAACGGTACGGCGTCCGGTGGTCAGGCCACAGGCGACACCCTGATCAGCATAGAGAACCTGATTGGCACCGACTTCGCCGACCGTTTGGAAGGCGACGACGGAAACAACCGCCTCGAGGGTGGCCGCGAGGCAGATAGCCTCTTTGGCGGCCTTGGCGACGACACCTTGATTGGCGGGCGCGGTGGCGATGACCTGCAAGGTGGTGGGGGTATCGACGTCGTTGAATACACCCTGTCAAACGACGGCATCGATATCGACATCGCAGCGGGCACCGCATCCGGCGGTGACGCCGAAGGCGACACGTTCGACGGTATCGAAATCATTTTTGCAAGCTTCCAGGACGACACCCTGCGTGGCGACGAAGGCGACAACCATTTCCGCGGCAGCCGCGGTGCCGACCTGATTGATGGCCGCGATGGCTTTGACACTGCCGATTATGAATTCGCCGACGAGGCCGTGACTGTCGACCTGGATCTTGGCCAAGGTCTCGCTGGTGAAGCGCTTGGCGATCAACTGATCTCGATCGAAAAGCTCATCGGGTCATCTTTTGGCGACACCTTTATCGGGTCCGTTGCAACCGATGTCTTTGATGGTGGCTTTGGCAACGATCTTCTCAAAGGCGGATTTGGGTCGGACGACTACCTCTTCGGCCTCGACAGCTCAGAGGATACAATCGAAGAACTGGGCGATGGGGGCGATATCGACCGGCTGGTCCTTGCATCAGAGCTGACGACCAAGGATCTGTCTTTCCTTCGCCTCGGTGACGATCTGTTCATCGAATTCGAACGCGACGACGGATTCCTGATCGATACGGTGACGGTGACCGACCACTTCCTAGGTGCCGAAACCGGTTTGGAACAGATCGTATTCGGCGATAGCACCATCTGGGGTGTGACCGAGATCGAAGACCGCCTGCGCGAAGGTCGGTTCAATGCAGCTAACGACGTGTTCCGCTTCGGCATCGAAGACGAAGTGGCGATCATCGATCCGGTCGATCTGTTGCGCAACGATGCCGAGGCGGGCGTTGATCAGCTTGAACTGATCTCTGTTCAGTCCTCGCAATCCGGCACGGTCGAGATCAACGGCGACGGAATGATCGAGTTCCTCGGGGCTCAGGACTTCAACGGTGATGCCTTCTTCACATACACCGTGCGCGACCCGCTGGGTCGCGAATCCACAGCCCGGGTTGAGGTGAATTTGTCGGCGGTCAACGACGCGCCCGTCGCCAATGACGACCCGCTCGTTTACGGGGTCGAGGACGTACCGCTGCGCATCCGCATCGAGAATCTTCTGGCCAACGACTACGACGTGGACGGCGACGCGGCCATGGAAGGGCTGCGTATTGTATCCGCCCAGCCGCTGACCAACCTCGATGGCGACGAGTTGCGCCCCTACAAGGACCGGGATTACGACGGGGCGGCCACGGATGCGACCTGGACGATCTCGGGTCAGTATATCGAGCTCTTGTCGAGACCTGATTTCTTCGGCTTTGCCGGGTTCCGGTACGTGCTGGAGGACAACGACGGCGCGCAAGATACAGCAGACGTCGAAATCTACTTCGCACCGGTGAACGACGCGCCACGCATTCGCGAACGCGCCGTGTCAGCGAAGCTGGAGGAAACGACAACCTTCACCGTCGATCAGCTGATGTCGAAGGTCTACGACATTGAAGGCGACAGTTTCGAGTTTGTCGGTCTGCACATCGCCGCGGATGGCAACGCCACCAAAAACGGGATTGAAAACTTTGACCCCGATACAGGCATCATCGAATTCACGCCGTTCTTCCTGGGGGCCGCAAGCATCGCCTTTGATGTGATTGACGAGCGTGGCGCCGAGGCGACGCTAGAATTCATGATCAATGTCCGGCCACAAAATCTGGAACCCAATGCGCGCGATGACTACGGCATCCGGATGCTTCAAGAAGAGGTAATTTTGATCGATCCGGCCACAATCCTCGCAAACGACACCGATCCGGACGACGATCCGCTCTTCTTCGAAAGCGTGTACCGCTTCGCCGAGAACGGAAAGGTCCGGGTGACCGATGACGGCATGATCGAATTCGCTGTTAAGGAAAACTTCAACGGTCAGGCGAGCTTTGAATACACCATCAATGATGGCCGCGGCCTGACCGACACGGCGAACGTCTACATAACGGTTCTTCCGCGTAACACGGCGCCTGAACTGCGCAATGACGTTGTCCGTGGCCTGGAAGACGGTCCGCAATACGTGATCCCCGCCGAAGCCTTCGGCAATGACCTCGATCTCGAAGGTGACGTGATCTTCTTTGAAGAAACGGTTCAACTGGGTGCACTCACAAACCGTTATATTTCAGAGGATTACACCACTTCCGCCAAATCGTCGAACAACAGCGAGCTGCCCGAGTGGCTGTCCTTCGACGAGGCATCGATGACCTTTGAAGGCGATGTGCCAGCCGGAGCGACCGACCCGATTGAGGTGATTGTGTTCCTCGTCGATCCCGCAAGCGACGGCATCTATCCAACCAGGTTCACCTTTGATCCAACCAACGCAGGCGACGTCGCAGCGCTGTCCAATGGAGTTTCGGTCGAAGATACTGTGCTGGAGGGTTTCGAGCTACGGTCTGACTTTGCCCAGTCCTTTGAAGGCACAGATGACGACATCGCAGTCTTTGACATCTCCGCTGGCGGGTTCAGCGCCAGCAAGATCGGCGGACGCCCCCTGCCCTCCTGGCTCAGCTTTGATGAGGCCAGCCGAGAGCTTGGATTTTCTGATTTTGAGATTGACGACACCGACGGTTTGGCCCGTGTGCAGATTGTCTTTACACCCGACGACAAACCAGGCCTGCCGGACGACACGTACTATGCCTCGCATGAAGGTTTCACCATCGAGTTTGTCGTTGATCCGCAAGAACCGTTTGATGGGGCGATCAACGACGTCCTCGCCGGCATTCCGGGACTTGAAGCCGGAGACGTGTTTGGCATCGATCTGTCGAACGCTGCGAGCATCACAGTCAAGCGCGAAAGTGGTGCACCACTGGACAACTGGTTGGACTTTGACGCCGAGACACTGACCTTCTCCGGGCGGCCACCGTCGAACTATGTGGGCACCGTTCCGGTGCGCTTGGATATCGAAGCAGGCAACGGATTGCCCGCGTTCTCAATCATCACCGAAGTTGTGGTGGATGAGACGTTTACAGTCTCGGAAGACGACAATATCTCGGTCTTTGATCTGCCCGAGCGTATCAACCTGACCACGCCCTCCGATTTCAATGGCGCTGTGGCCTTCACCTACACTGCCAACGACGAAAAGGGTGCGGTGTCTGATCCGGCCGTCATCGTCTTCAACGTGCTGGCCCAGCGGGAACGTCCGGTGGCCGAAACCGACGAGTTTGACCTGTTCGAGAACGGCAATGTAACGTTCACCATTGCAGACCTGCTGGCCAATGACCGTGACGACGACGGGGATCCGCTGCGTGTCGTGGAACTGGGCGACAGCCTGAATGGGGCCGTTGATGTCGCCTTGGGCGTCGTTTCGGTGGCCACGCCGACCGCGTTGACGCCGCTAGCCGGGGGCACATGGACGGCCACGCTGGCGGATGGCAGCGTGCTGCCCGACTGGATCAGTGTTGACGAAACATCCGGCGCATTGGAGGCTACGGTACCGCTGGATGCGCTGGGTGAGTTGGAGATCACCTTCACCAATTCAGACGGCACAACAACGCAGTCCGAAACCCAGACCTTTGCCTTTGACGGCAACGCCGATGCGACCGTCACGTTCACACCTGACGCTGGCTTTGCCGGTGAAGTCGCCGTGACCTACACGATCACAGACGACAGCGAGGGTGCGGCTGATGGAACAGTCCTCTTCGATGTCGCGTCGCTTCTCGATCCGCCCATTGCGGTGACCGACAAGTTCAACGTTTTCGAAGACAGCTTCATTACGATCACACCGTCTCAGCTTTTGGCCAACGATCTTGATGTCGACGGCGACCCGATCCGCTTCCTTGGGATCAGCGTCGACAGCGCCCAAAACGGAACGGTGGCGTTCGACGGGACGAATATCACCTTCACGCCAACGCCTGATTTCGCGGGCCAGGCACTGTTCACTTACTCGGTCACTGATGACCGACATGGCGACAGTACCGGCACGGTCGCGCTGAATGTAATAAGCACCAACCAGCGACCCGAGGCCGTCACCGACCGGTTTGACACTGTCGAAGACACGCCGTTCGAATTTACCATTGCCGATCTCTTGGCGAACGATACTGACGCCGATGGCGACACGCTTGAATTCGTGTCGATCCAGTCGGAAATCCAAGACGGCCGTATCATCGAACTGCCCGACGGACGCTATCAGTTTGTGCCGGACGAAAACGTCAACGGTGAGTTCAGCTTTGGATACACGATCACCGATGGCCGCCTGCGCGACACAGGCCGAATCACGTTCGACATCGAGGCCGTTAATGACGCCCCGATCGCCAACACCGACGGGTTCTTTATCGGCAACCAGGACGAACCTTTCGTCATCGACTTTGCCGACCTCCTGTTCAATGACCGGGATGTCGAAGGCGATGCATTCTCGATCGTCGAAGTCTTCGACGGAGACAACGGCACCGTATTCCAAGACGGCCAAACTGCCGTCTTCCAGGGCCGCGAAGGGTACTTTGGCGACGGTGGATTTAACTACCGTGTGACTGATGAATTTGGCGCCACAAGCATCGGCTACGCCACCGTTCTGGTGCTGCCGCTCTTTGAGGTGCCGGTGGCAGTGTCTGATGCGGGCTATGAGATGCTCGAGGACACCTTCATTGATCTCGACCCGCTCGAGTTGATGGCCAATGACGATATCCCACTGGGTTCCGAGGTCATATTCCTTGGTCTCGAGGCACCCTTTGGCAGCCCCGCCACGGTCGAAGAACTCGACAGCGGCCTCTTCCGCGTCACGACAGAGCAAGATTACTTCGGCACCTTCCGCCTGACTTACGCGCTCACCAATGAGACCGGATTTGAAGTGCCGACAACGGTCGAAATTGAAGTGCTGGCCGTCAGCGACGCACCCGTGGCCCTGGATGATGAACTGCTGCTGCAAGAGGACGAGATTCTCACGATCTTCACCTCGCAGCTGACCGCGAACGACTATGACGTCGACCGCGACGCGATCGTCATCACCCGCATCCTCGAAATGGACAACGTTACTGCCAAGCTCAGCGAAGATGGAACGATCACCATCGTCGGCGACGAGAACTTCAATGGCATCGGCGGCTTTGGCTACGAACTCAAGGACAGTTCGGGCATCGCGACCTCGGCCTATGTCACCGTGACCAGCGAAGCTGTGAACGATGCGCCAGTCATCACGCTGACGGCACTCGAGGGCACCGAAGATACGCCATTGATGGTCACCATCGCGGATGATCAGATCACTGACGAAGATGGTGACGCGCTGGTCGTCGAGTTCCGGGGACCCGACGGCGCAGAACTGCCGTCCTGGCTGAGCTATGATCCCGAAAGCCGCACGCTTTCCGGCACGCCACCGCAGGATTTCAACGGCGATGTGGTATTGGAACTCTCAGCGTCGGACGGTCAGATTGAAACGCTGCAAGCGGTCACTCTGGCGATTGCACCAGTCAATGACGCCCCGGTCGCGAACGTTCTGGAAATGACACTGACCGAGGATGACGACCCGCAAGTGGTTGATCTGTTGGCTGAGGCCAGTGATGTCGACGGCGACGTCCTTTCTGTGTCAGGGGGATTGGCGCGGGCATCCGGCGCAGGCGGGATCGTGGGCTTTGCAACGATCAATGGCAATGAAGCCCAAATCGTGCCGGGTCTGTTTAATGATCTCGGAGCGGGTGAAACCGCCATCGTTGAACTGGAATACGCTGTGTTTGACGGCGATATTCTGACCAGCGCTTTGGCGCGCTTCACGGTTCTTGGCGCGAATGATCTGCCAAACCTCGTGGTTGGTGAGGCGTTTGACGTTGCCGAGAACGAAACGGCCGTCACCACGCTTTCGGCGACGGACGCGGAAGGGGACACGGTCAGCTTTGTCCTCGTGGATGGCGGCGCCGACAATGCCCTCTTCACCCTTGACGCGGTGACTGGCGCATTGAGCTTTACCAACGCGCCCGACTTTGAGGTGCCGTTCGGCGACGATAACCTCTACGAGGTCCGCGTCGGTGCCTTCGACGGGACTGACACAACGACCCGCGACATTGTGGTGACGGTAACGGACGTCGACGAAGGCGTTGCACCCGAGGTCATGGCCATTGCACTGACAGCGTCGGAAGAGGATGCCGCGCTGACGGTTGACCTGTTGGCCGGAGCGACAGACGCGGATGATGATCCGCTCTCCGTGACTGGAGCAGTTTTGACCTCCTCTGACGGGCGTGACCTGACGGGCATCGCCGCCGTTCTGGGCAGTGACCTGCAACTTGATCCCGGCGCGTTCGACGACCTGGCCGGCGGGGAAAGTGTGGATGTGACCGTCAGCTTCGGCGTATTCGACGGGACCAGTACAACCCCGAACACCGCCACGGTCGTAATCAACGGTATCAACGACGCGCCTGAGGTGTTTGACGCTGGGACCAGCACGGATGAGGATACGCCTATTGTTGATTTCTCTCTGGCCATCAACGCCAGTGACGTTGACGGCGATGCGCTGACTTTTGCCCTCAAGGACAACGCCTTGAACGGCAACGTGGGCATCGCGCCCGATGGCAAGATGAGTTTCTTCCCGGATGCTGATTTCAATGGTGAGACGTCCTTTACCTACACAGTTTCTGACGGAAACGGTGGTGTGAGCGAGGCGACGTTCACCGTGACGGTCGACCCGGTCAACGACGCACCGGAACTGGGTGAGGCGGAGTATGCGTTTGATCTGGCAGAAAACACGACCGAGGTCGGGACTGTCAGCGCCACGGATGTGGACAACGAAAGCGGAGACCTCACGTTCTCGATCATTGGCGGCGCCGACGGTGCACTCTTTGATATCGATCAAACCACCGGCACATTGACGTTCCAGACCGCGCCGGACTTCGAAGCCTTTGCGGATTCCGATGGCGACAACACCTACGGAGTGCAGGTCGAGGTCAGCGACGGCCTTCTGACTGACGATGCGTTTGTGTTTGTGTCGGTGACGGATGAGGATGAAGATGAAGGTCCGGACCTGATCGAGGTTCTCGGCACCAACGACCGCGACCGGCTTATTGGCTCGGATGCGGATGAGATCATCAACGGTCTTGACGGTTCTGACCAGTATTACGGTCTGGGCGGGGCGGACACGTTTGTGTTTGACTCCAATGGCCTGCGTGAGCGCGAGACGATCCTCGACTTTGAAGCCGGGTTGGACAGCATCCTGCTCGATTCAGAATATGCCGTGCGCTTCACGTCGCGCTATGCGGCGATTACGACCGATGATGATGGGGACCAGATCCTTGTTTACGGTGACGCGACAACAGTGGAAGATTTGAACATAACACTGGTTTCAGATACGCTGCTTTGAGACGGGTGGTTTTAATTTAACGAGTAGGTCCATGGGGATAACATCCAGGACCGAGATACTAGGGGAAGTGAAATGAACAAGAACTTTTTAGGCACCTGTGCTGCGGCCCTGCTGCTGGGCACGAGTGCCGCACACGCCGCGCCGATCGATTTTGTTGGCCTGGGATTTGTAGAAACGACACCTGTTTACGAAGGGTCGGGCGGCGTTTTCTATGATGATTTCCTTCCGCTTCTGAGCAACGATTTTCTGAGTCCACTGGTATTGGATGATTTTGCGGGTTCAGAGGTCTCTTTTTTGTTCGATGGAACCGGCTTTGCTGATTTCGTGACGGTCAGCTACGAGTTTTTAGGCGACTTTGAGGACTTCTACATCGTTGCCAGCGGTGACAATGAGACGGATACGCTTGAATTTCTACTGTCGCGGAGCGGATCGGACCTGACGAACGGGACAACGGGTCTTGGGGCAAACGCAATCATGCGCCTCTCGTCGGGTGACTTTGATTTCAGCAACCTAGCACCTCTGGATTTCTTTGCAGACAATGTAGTCAACGGAGAGGCTGTTTTTGACGACGTCACCTTCTCAATAACCGCGCTGGACTCGCCATTGGCACCGATCCCTCTGCCAGCCACTTTGCCACTCGTCCTCGCGGGCATGGGCGGTCTATTCATCGTGGGAAGACGTCGCCCCCAAAAGGCCTAGTCCCCACCAACAGGCTCATAATCCACAAAGAAGTTAGCTGTCAGGCGGCCCAGCCTCGGGTCGCCGACAAGGGCGTCGGGATGGTCAATAATGCCGCTGTGCAAGGTGAAGCTGCGATAGGCAACGACCCGATTGAAACGCGCGTTCACAAAGCTTGTGCGCGTGTATCCCGGAGTGTCCTGATCGGGATAGGCATGGGCAGCCTGCAATCGTGCGATATCGGCGCTGCGGGCTTTGGAATAGCTGGCACGGTTCTCGGGGCTGATCTGCTCAAACCCGGTCGCGTCCTGGCGGAAAAAGGCGGTGCCCCCGAACGTCGCATCACATAAGTAATGCAGGATCGCGACTCTGTTTGCCATGGCCACATCGATATGCGGCACACGCTGCATATCGGCCAAATCGGCGGGCTTTCGCGTGACCATCGAGAAAGAGCACATGAAATCTCCAAGCTTTGCAGGATCTGGGATCAGCTTGTCCCGGATCGGGCCGTCCAGTCGTCTGAGGACGGATTGAACATAGCCGCGCGGCAATCCTGCCCGTTGTCCCGGATAGCCGCCGGGCGGCAAGTCGGTCCATTCGGACTTGGCGGCGTGATCGACCAACTCTGTCGGATCGGTCAGAAAGTCATCGATCACCAGCATCGGCTCGGCGCTCTGACCGATCGATCTGACTTCGATATTCAGGTTAGGCGATATTTCAAAGGACCCCATGGGCCGACGATGCCGCATCTCAGCCAGAAATACGAGGTTTTCGTGATGGCCCAATGGATTTCTCCCTGTTAGCGTGGGAGTATGAGTGAAAGACAGACCAATCCGATGCGCGTTGCAATAGTGGGCGGAGGAACCGCAGGCTGGATGGCGGCGGCCGCCTTGTCGAAGTATTTCGGTGATCAATTGGCCGTGACCCTGATCGAGTCCGAGGCCATCGGCACCATCGGTGTGGGGGAGGCGACAATCCCTCAGATCCGCCTGTTCAATAGCGGTCTCGGCATCGACGAGCGGGAGTTTCTGCGCGAAACATCCGCCACGATCAAGCTGGGGATCAAGTTCATCGGCTGGCACCGCGAGGGGCACAGCTACTTCCATAGTTTCGGTGATGTGGGGCGCAAGATCGGAACCTTGCCGTTCTACCAATACTGGCTGCGCTACCATCAGGAGGGTGGAGAGCTCGACCTCGAGGCGTTCAGTCCTGGCACCCTTGCAGCCAAACACGGCCTTTACGGACCGGGAAAAACGGGCGCGCGCATGCCTGCGTCGGCCTATCATTTTGATGCCTCCAAATACGCAGGTTTCCTGCGGCGGTATGCCGAGGAGCGCGGCACACAGCGGATCGAAGGCATCGTTGAAGGCTGGGACCAGCACCCGGAGAGCGGCCATATCACCCGGTTGCATCTGGACCGGGAAAGAGCGGTCGAGACGGATTTGATTCTTGATTGCACAGGCATGCGGGCGCTTTTGATCGGCCAAGCGCTAGGTGTGGCCTTTGAGGATTGGTCTCATTGGTTGCCCTGTGACCGGGCCTGGGCGGTGCCGTCCGAAGGCAATGGCAGGCTTGACCCGTTCACGCGCTCCACGGCCCGGGAGGCGGGCTGGCAATGGCAAATCCCGCTGCAACACCGCACCGGGAACGGGCACGTCTTTTCCCAGTCGCACATCAGCGAAGAGCGGGCCGCGGACCAATTGATGGCCAACCTGCCCGGCGCAGCCTTGGCGGATCCGCGACTCATAAAGTTCCAAACCGGGCGGCGGGCCAAATTCTGGGATAAAAACGTCGTCGCGATCGGTCTCTCCAGCGGGTTCCTTGAACCATTGGAATCGACGTCGATCCACCTGATCCAGTCCGGCATCGCCCGGATTGTGTCACTGTTCCCGGATCGGAGCTTTGCCGCGTCGCAACAGGAGGAATACAACGCTCAGATGGCCTTCGAATTCAGGGCAATCCGGGATTTCCTCATTTTGCACTACAACTCGACCCAGCGCGACACGTCCGAATTCTGGAATTATTGTCGCACGATGCCGCTCCCCGACAGTCTGTCGCAGAAGTTGAATCTTTTTGACGCAACAGGTCAGATCATCCGCTTCAATACGGAACTGTTCGACATAGCGAGCTGGTTGCAGGTGTTGTGGGGCCAGGGCCGACGACCAAAGCATTTCCACCCAATGGTGCGCGCTGTCCCGACCAAGGACTTGGGCCGCTACATTTCCCTGAATGCACAGGAAACACAGGCGCAGATCGACGCGTTGGGACCTCACGAAGCCTATATAAGACGCATGTGCGCGCCTGGAAAAGCAAGCGTGAAACCCGGCTGAACAGACATGTGTCTCAGGCTTCGGACGAGCCCTGTTCTTTGGCGCCGTCACGCCGGGCGCCCATCTTTTCCAGGGTCTCTGCATCTACCATGCGTGAAATCAGGGGATGCAGACGCAATTCTCCATCCTTGATCACCTGCCGGAAGTTTGCGATCACGCTGGTTATGGTTTTCTGATCCGGAGCGATCACGTCCAAGAGCCAATTGATATTGCCGCTGTTCCAGTCCTCAGTCTTCAACCGGATCGGAAAGACACCCGCGGCAAGTTGTTCACGAATGCGCTTATCTACCTCTTCGGAGACGCTCGCCCAGATGGCAAACCCGGCCATTTCGGTCATGGGCTGCTTTTCCGACTTGCCTGGGTAGGCGAATGCCAGACGGTCCTGCAGCATCGGGTCCAATACAAGGTGCTGCAAATCAGCCAGATTTTGCGCCCGATAGCGCGGCACCATCATCATGGCCATGACAGCCTTTCCGAAGTTTTCACGCAAGGAGGACCGCAGATTCGCCAACTTTGCCGCGACTTCGGGATCAATCTGCTGAGATTGCGGCTGAGTTTCTTCACTCGCTTGCCCGTTCTGCGGCGCATCTCGTGACGTTTCGATTGTAGCATCTTTCTTGGTCATGTTTTTCCCTTACTGAACCTGTAAACCGCCAAGCGATAAACTTCTGCTAACAGCGTCTAAAATCCTTTTAAGACAACTCACTAATCCGTTGGTAGACAACTTGAGGTGTGCCACCTCCTCTGTCAAGTGATACCCGGCATAAGCCCAAACCTGCAGACTTCCGCCAATCGGCAACCCCTCTTTGACACCCAAAGTCCGACCCAAAAGGCTACGAAGGTAGGAGATTAGATTCGAACTAGCGATACGCTTCGCCAATCATGCACTAACATTCAAACTGGACCACTCAGGTGGCGCGGATCATCAGCCCAAGCCTCAACAGAACAATTGGAACCAATCCTTCCGGTTCTTCACAAGCTGGATCAGCCGTCAGCCTCAGCCGCACTTTTTTTGAATTTTCTACGTCCGATGATCCCCTTCCACCCGGCACTTTCTTATCACAAGTATCGCTCAGCACCCCAACCGGGTCACTTCTCAGTGGAAATCAACAGTGCACTGGTTTGAAGTCACATGAATGTCTGCTTCCATTGTTGCGGAGCGTATTGCTTGCGAACGCAGTGTCCGATCCTACATGATTTGCCTTATGAGCTCAAAGCGTGCACAAACGTCGCGTTCGGGCTGACAGCGGTCAAAGGGGATGCCACGCCTCAAGAGTGGGCTGCAGTTCATATCCACAGTCTTCTGGCTTGTGATGTGCGGCCCATCCGCATTCAGCGGTCGAAAATCGCCTCACTGGTCTGGTGTGGTAGCCAACGCACCGCGTCTTCCTTCATATGCTCGAATTGGGGCGGTTATCATTTTCACGATATGTTCTCAATATGTCCCGCTAACCGAAAATCGTTAAGTCACTAATTTTTTGTGATAAATTTTCGGATTTGCAATCCGCTGCGTAACCACTCCGCCAACTCGCCGCCGCTGGTGGTGGCGTTGAATTAGCGGATCGCCCGGTCCGGTGGAAGTGCGATTGCGTGCCGGGCTGGGCCCCGCGCGGGACGGCTCCGGGCAGGTGGGCACGGGACGGCAGCAGACAGTGGGCTCTGCTAACTGCCGTAGACCGCGTGCCAGCGCTCGATCAACTGCTGCTGCAGGCGTTTCGAGCGCGCGTTCCAGGCCGCCGCACCCGGCGGGCGTTCCTGCGCCGACTGGCCCAGCGCGCGGCGCTTTTCCTCGTTGCCGGTAAAGATCGCAAAGGCCAGTTGCCGGTTGTCCGGGCCAGTGGCGTAGCCCGACAGCGAGCTGACAAAATAGAGCGTGCCGGTCTTGGCCAGCACCTTCACGGGATGCCCCTTGTCGGTACTGCCATTCTCGTGGCGCATCACGAACGGCTTGAGCAGCGGCTCCAGCTTGCCCTCCGAAGCCACCTTGGCCAACGCACGGGCCAGCCCCTCGGCCGTCAGCCGCGAGGCGGCCCCGAGCCCCGAGTGATCCACCAGTGACGCTTCCGTCATGCCCAGTTCGGTCCGCGCCCATGCCGACATCTCGCGCCCCGACGCCGCCAGCGATGTGACCTTGCCGCCCCGTGCGACAGTGGCGGTCATGCCGACCAGTTCGGCGGTCAGGTTGTTGGAATATTTCAGCATACCCCGCAGGATCGTGCTCAGTGCCTTGCTGTTATGGGTCACCACCGCCGTGCCGCGCGGCGCATCGCTCTGCGGCCGGGCCTGATCGAGCTTGATCCCGTGCGAGCGCGCAAACGTGGCAAAGACTTCGCCGGCATAGCTCGCCGGGTAGCGGACGGGCAGCCAGCGGGCGCCCCCCTTGCCCAGGGCCTTGGCCGCCACGGTCCATTCATCGTGATCGCCCGCGTCCTTGTAGGTATAGACCGGGGCGGCGCGGTCGGCGATGCGCATCCGGGCCACGCGCACCTCGGGCCGGTACTTGCCTGACCTCGCGTCCATCGTGACGGTATAACCGCCCGAGTCCCGCGCCCATTCGAAATGCACGCGGTTGAAATTCAGGTTCAGCCCCGACAGCGACGGGTTGTAGCCGACGTGAACCGGCTGGCTCTCGTCGATCACGCGGATAAAGGGCAGCGCGCCGTCGAACACGCGAAAGGCGCCGGTGACGGCCCGGATGCCCGCTGCCTTGAGGTTGGCGGCCATGCCCGCCAATGCATCGGTATCGAGCGTGGGATCGCCACCGCCGGTCAGCACCAGATCGCCCTTGATCACGCCGTTCTCGATCGGCCCGGTCGCGATCAGCCGGGTGCGAAACCGATAGCCCGCGCCCAGCGCGTTCAACGCATAAAGCGCCGTCACCGTCTTGGTCACGCTGGCGGGGGCAAAGCCCATATCGGCGTTACGAGTCTCCAGCAGCGCGCCGGTCTTCACATCGACCACCGCATAGCCAACCCTGCCGCCCAGTTTTGCCCGGTCGATCAGTGCCTGCGGATCGGGCGCCTTGGGGCGCGGCCGCAGGGCTGCCTTGTCCAGGTCGGCCGGGCGCAGTTGCGGCCGCAGCGATACGGCGGGCGCGCCTGCACTGACCGCACTGGCCAGACCCGCCAAGGCGGTGCCCAGTAAACCACGTCGTGAAAACAGTTTCGTCATGGCCCAGAGTTAAACCCAGTCGCGCGCGGCAGACAACGACGAATTGCCCCCATTTGGCCCCGGCCCGTGACAGCCCCGCAGATAAGGGAAAACCCAGCCCCGCGCGCACCATCACGCCCGGCTACCATGCGCCTGACGCCCGCAAGTCCGTCGAGGAAATCGCCCGCATCGGCACATTGATGAAACACCATGCCGGCGGCGCCATCAGCCCCAGACGCTGGCTCTGGCGGCCCGGCAGCCGGTGCGCCGCATAGATCCGCGCCATTTTCGAGTTGCGCGCCGCAATGCGCGTGCCCGGACGGGCCAGCACGCCCACCGGCACGGACTTCATGATCTCCTGCCAATCCTGCCATTCATCGAATTGCACCATGTTGTCGGCCCCCATCAACCACACGAACCGTGCGCCGGGCCGGGCCGCGCGCAGCGCCCGCAGCGTCTGGGCGGTATAGCGCGATCCGATCTGCGCCTCGGCATCGCTGATAAAAACGCGCGGGTGCTGCATGATCTGCGCCGCCGCCTCCAGCCGCCGCGCCATGGGCGCGGGCCCGTGTGCCTTCAGCGGGTTGCCGGGGCTGACCAGCCACCAAACCGCCCCGAGGTCGAACCGTTTCAGCGCTTCGCGGGTGATATGGACATGACCCGCATGTGGCGGATCGAACGACCCGCCAAGCAATCCGATGGTCTGGCCGGGCCGCACCGGCGGCAGGGTCAAGGCAGGCATTTTGCCGCAAGCTCCTTAAATTTTAAGAATTTTTATCCGCATAGGCGGCCGATGACCACCCGATATTAAGCACCGTTTGCCACTGTCGTCATGTAATTTCAGCGCAACCTTGGTGGAGCGGTGAGCAGACAAACGCGATCTGACAGGAAGCCGCTACGCGCGGACCCGGCGACCAGCACCGACGCCAGACTCCCGGGCCTGATCCTCGATCATGTGCGCGATGGCATCATCCTGCTCGATATCAATGGCCGGGTGAAATGGATGAACCCCGCCTGCGAACAGATGCTTGGCTGGCCCCTGTCCGAGCTCAAGGGCTGCAATCCGCAGGAAAAGATACTGCCACCCGAAAGCCGCCCGCCCCGTGAAGAGACAGAAAACTTTCGGTATGATTTCTCGACCTCTCTGTTCGATCGCTACCGCATCACCCAGCATCTGCGCCGCGACGGCAGCCGGTTCTGGAACCAGCAGAGCCATTCGCTGATCGATCTCGGCCCCGACGACACGCAAAAGATGGTTGTCGTCACCTGCCGCGATGTCTCGGAGCAGGTCACGACCCAAGCCGCACTGCAACAGGTCAAGGACGACCTGGATCATGCCGCCTATCACGATGATCTGACCGGCCTTGGCAACCGCAAGAAAATGTCGCGCTACATGCGCAGCCGCAAGGTGATGGCCCAGATCATGGCCGGGCGGATCGGCGTGCTTCAACTCGATCTCGACAAGTTCAAGGAGGTCAACGACACGCTGGCCACGCGGCCGGCGATGCGGTGCTGCACCATGTGGCCGACGGTCTGCGCCAACAGGTCCGGCCCGGCGATCTGGTCTGCTGCACCGGCGGCGATGAGTTTCTTCTGATTTTCGTCGATATCGGCACGCAGGAGGCATTGCTGGCCCGCGCCGGGCAGGTCATGCGCGCCGTCAGCCGCCCATTGGTCTGGAAGGATCAGACAATACCCGTGGGCCTTTCCATCGGGGCCAGCATGTCCACCGCCGATACCGCCTCAGGAGAGGCCCTGATTCAGCAGGCCGATATGGCGCTCTACAGTGCCAAGGATGCAGGGCGCGGGCAGGTCGTCCTCTATACCGATCAACTGGGCCAGCGTGCGCGCGCCCGCCAGCAACTCAGCCGCGACCTCAAGGAAGCGGTGGCACACGACCAGTTCACCATCTTCCTGCAACCGATCCTCGATCTGGCCAGCAACCGGATCACCGGCTGCGAGGCGCTGTTGCGCTGGGATCACCCGCAACAGGGCCTGCTGGCCCCCGCGGCGTTCCTCTCGGCGGCCAAGGGCACACAGTTGCTGCCCGATATCGACTACCTGGCGATGAACCATGCGCTCGACGCGCTGGCGCGGATGCATCAGGCGGGGTTTTCCGGCCTGACCCTGTCGCTCAACGTCTCCAGCACGATCCTGTCGGATGTCAATTACCCCGGCCTGCTGGACTGGGCACTGCAATCGCGCGGGTTGCCGCATTCCAGCATCTGCGTCGAGATCCTGGAAACCAGCCTGCTGGGCGGCGGCCATATCGGGGTGCTCGCCGCCATCGAGCGGCTGCGGCGGATCGGCGTGCGCGTGGCACTCGACGATTTCGGCACCGGCCATGCGGGGCTGTCGCATATATCGGCCATCGAAATCGACGCGATCAAGCTTGATCACTCGATGATCCGGCGGCTGGAAACCGCGCCGCGCAACCGCGTCGTGGCACGCTCGATCATCCGGCTCTGCGCGCTTCTGGACATGGATGTGGTGGCCGAGGGCGTGGAAACCCAAGGTCAGCTCGATATCCTGCGACGCGCCAAATGCCCGTTCATCCAGGGCTACGGCCTCGCCCCGCCGATGCCGGTGGCCGATATGGTCGCCTGGCTGCGCGCCAATACGCCACTGCCTGCGCCCTTCACTCTGGATGCGACCACCCCGGCCCGCGCCACCCCGCACAAGGCAAAGCGATAGCGCGACAAACTCCCTGTTTGAAATCGCAGCGCCCGACGGTTACATGCAGGCCAACACCCGGTCTTAATCAGAAAGCATCAGCCATGGCAGCTTACCAATATGTCTATCACATGCAGGGCGTCTCAAAGACCTATCCCGGTGGGAAGAAGTGCTTTGAGAACATCCATCTGTCATTCCTGCCCGGTGTGAAAATCGGCGTCGTCGGCGTCAACGGCTCGGGCAAGTCCACCTTGATGAAAATCATGGCCGGCCTCGATACCGATTACACCGGCGAGGCATGGGCCGCCGAGGGCGCCAATGTCGGCTACCTGCCGCAAGAGCCGCATCTCGACCCGGCGCTCAACGTCCGCGAAAACGTCATGCTCGGCGTCGCAGCGAAAAAGGCCAAGCTTGATCGCTTCAACGAACTGGCGATGAACTACTCGGATGAGACCGCCGATGAGATGGCCGAACTGCAAGACCAGATCGACGCCGAGAACCTGTGGGATCTCGACGCCCAGATCGACGTCAGCATGGAGGCGCTGCGCTGCCCCCCCGATGATGCCGACGTGGCGTCGCTCTCGGGCGGTGAACGCCGCCGCGTCGCCCTGTGCAAGCTGCTCCTCGAAGCGCCTGACATGCTGCTGCTGGACGAACCGACCAACCACCTGGATGCCGAAACCATCGCCTGGCTGCAACAGCACCTCATCGACTACAAGGGCACGATCCTGATCGTCACCCATGACCGCTACTTCCTCGACGATATCACCAGCTGGATTCTCGAACTGGACCGCGGTCGCGGCATTCCCTACGAGGGCAATTATTCGTCCTGGCTCGAACAAAAGGCCAAGCGCCTGAGCCAGGAGGCCCGCGAGGACAAGTCCAAGCAAAAGACGCTGGAACGCGAACTGGAATGGATGCGTCAGGGCCAGAAGGCCCGGCAGGCCAAATCCAAGGCCCGGATCAACGCCTATAACGAGATGGCCGGCCAGTCAGAGCGCGAGAAACTGACCCGCGCCCAGATCGTCATCCCCAACGGCCCGCGCCTCGGCGACAAGGTGATCGAGGTGCAGGGGCTGACCAAGGCGATGGGCGACAAGCTCCTGATCGAGAACCTCAGCTTCTCGCTGCCGCCCGGCGGCATCGTCGGCGTGATCGGCCCCAACGGCGCGGGTAAATCGACCCTGTTCAAGATGCTGACCGGACAGGAAAAGCCCGATGCCGGCACCATCGAATACGGCGACACTGTCGATCTGTCCTACGTGGATCAGTCCCGCGACGATCTGAAACCGGACGAAAACGTCTGGGAGGCCATCGCCGACGGGCAGGACATCATCAAGCTCGGCGATGCCGAAGTGAACGCCCGCGCCTATTGCTCGGCGTTCAACTTCAAGGGCGGCGACCAGCAAAAGAAAGTCTCGCTGCTGTCAGGGGGCGAACGGAACCGCGTTCACATGGCGCGCCTCCTGCGCTCGGGCGGCAACGTGCTGCTACTCGATGAGCCGACCAACGATCTCGATGTCGAAACCCTGCGCGCGCTGGAAGACGCGCTGGTGGATTTCGCCGGCTGCGCCGTGGTCATCTCCCACGACCGCTTCTTCCTCGACCGGATCTGCACCCACATGCTGGCCTTCGAGGGCGACGCGCATGTGGAATGGTTCGAGGGCAATTTCGAGGATTACGAA